>Ga0157364_1006439_pt1 | contig 12059 bp, 3 predicted proteins | sample AttsexASBM2_FD_111476 | JGI IMG/M metagenome (GOLD analysis project Ga0157364, IMG submission 111476) | Fungus gardens microbial communities from leaf cutter ant in Ribeirão Preto, State of São Paulo, Brazil - Atta sexdens ASBM2 | ecosystem: Host-associated > Fungi > Mycelium > Unclassified ...
AAATTTAATAAACCGAGGCATAAATAATTTTACCTACAAACTCTATGATCACCGAGGCCGATTTGTGCTTTCAAACATACGCGAGACAGATGCGTGCAATTTGTATAAAACATCTCGCTGTGTCTCCTGGGGAGAACTTTCGTTCGTTCAATGGGGACCGACGGTTGAGAAGAGTACAAAAAAGACGCTAGTGTAGGTCAAAGGTTGAATGACGAATCCATGCTGCGGCCGTTAAAAATCGATCGGTGAAATATTCCATCTTGATGTTTCCCAGAATTCTTCAATTTGTTGAATCTGATAATATATCTAAAAACGAAATTTTCCTTCTCACAAATATATTTTTTTAAAAATATATTTTTAAATAATTTTGAAAAAAAATATAATATACATATATTTGTTTTCCAAAACAAGTTTTGGAATCGTTTAAATAAAATTAATAAATAAAAATCAAATTATTTAAAAAAGATATTAAATTTGTATAAACGTGGATATTTATTCTTTTGAGTTGATATTAAACCACTTTTTATTTCGTTTTTCGATATTACTTTGAAAAATGCAATTATCAAATTGGTATCAAAGAAGTATTAATTAATTAATTAATTATAACATCTTTTTATCGCAGATATTAGAAGAAGAGAGTAAGTCTTTCTAATATGACTGAACGTAAAAAAATTAATTATTATCGTCAAGATTATTTTAAAAAATATGCGCCTATTTTATTTTTTAACGAGTATCATATGAAGAAAAGAATGTATAGTTGCTCTTCAGGATAAACTTACGTATCTTGGTCTAACCGCCCCTTTCCTGTTTCCTCTTTTCACAAGCTTGCCGGCTAATCTCTAGGCCACAGCATCCTGTGGGTGGAATCGTTTGCGTTATAAAGTTCCCCGGTCGAACTTGGAAATCATCAGTCTGAAAGTGCGCCTTCCACCGCTCGCAACTCATTGCTTCAAACATGTATCTCCGCGTATCACGTTGACAATAATGTTAATCGAAGTGCGCTCCACATAATGTAACAGTGAAAAGTGTAAGGCAAGGCACTGTAGAGTTAGAATAAATTAAATTCGTGTACAAATTAAAGAAATCGTATAAATTAATCATCTATTGGTTGAAAGATAATATTCGATCATGAAGTAAATTATAAACAAGAATAGCATTTGTGAAACATTAGAAGTAAAAGTTATTCTTATGAGAATGAAATATAATCAGATAAATACCAACGGGAGAAAAAAGATACTATCTTGTAATCGCTAATATGGTTTGTAATTTCAGTATTTCCATAATATGTAAGTGGAACGCGCATAAATATTTATTATATATGACATAAACTATGATTAGTAAAGTCAGTTACATTTATAGCGCAAAATAGTGTCGGCAGCGAAGATATCAAACGTGCGATTACGTTGCGGCTCGTCATCGGGCACTTTGCTTCTTTTTTTATGCAAGCTGCCTTTTGAAGGGCAACACTGTGATCGGGCATACTCAGCGAACTACACGAAACGTATAGCATAGGAAATTTTAATTGCAGAAACACTCTAACGTATCAAAAGCACTCGATAATTTTTTGTTTTCGTTTTCTCTGTAAAACACAGCATGTATCTTTTTCACTGAAAATTAATATCAGATGAAACAAAGATTTGTATTGTGATGCGTGATTGATCACATATTATTAATAAAATATACTTAATAAAATATTTTCCAGTAATTGTTTCAACATACCTGCAATCTTCTCCTCAGAAGTACAAATCTAAATTAATCGCAATACCTTTCAACCAGGTCGTATTTCAACGGTAAGTTTTGTAAAAAATATCGTTATAAGAAATCTTCTTCGCAGCGGACAGTAATTTATTCAACTTTTTGGTACACATCCATTGGTGCGACATCACAATTCATGTAAATGTGTTAATAATTATTCCTTGTTAATATTAGTATCTCGATATTTATTACGATCTTTTCTTATGCACGAGCTTATACATTTGTGGAAATGTGTATGTTGCTTCAAATTTGCAACGAATGTCAGTTATCATGTCATTCACACGATTTAACTGTATTATAGTTATATCTTGTTCAATTCATTAAATCAAGTATATCACTTTATTTCGCTATTTAATTCTTGCGTGTGATTATTCTCTGTAATTACACGAGTCTTGACGATTTATACATTGCAGAATGATAGCTGTATTAAAGTGATAAATAAATTATGCTACTTAACCTGCAGATCGATTTGTATAGTTATATTATATTGCCTAACTTTAATGCCGATGATAAAATGATATGGTAATAGTAGAATAAGGTTAATAATAATAGAGTTATAATAATTATATTCAGGTAACTTTAAAAACATTACTAAATTATGTCTATAAATATAAAAGCAACAATGTGATTTAATTAAATGATTTTTTTTTTTATAAGAATGGATAGTTATCAAATTAAGATTCTGCACATTATTCTATGAAATATAATGTTAACTTAATCCAACAGTAGAGTGATCGGTTCTATTTCTGTATCTTTATTGCTTCAGATTTTATCATTTCACTTGGACGTAAAATAACGATCCTTTTCCTTTTCATCTCTCTAAGATGATCGATATATCTCTCGTTCACTCCTCTTTGTACAAATCACAGATTTTTGTAATAAACAATTAATGCGCTGTCCTTGGAATCTGCAACGCAGGTTCGGGGCAAGTACAGCTCGCTATTTCTCCCTTTTTTCTTTTTTATCTAAAAATATGACATGCGACTTCGACGTACTTCGCTTAAAATCTGTCCCCTATAAAAAGTCAGTCTCATCGTCTATAAGGTCGCGATAGTGTCTTAGTTTCCCTAGAGGTCTATGTACACCATTTGCGGCGAGGATAACGATGGTGATCAATTGTTCAAAATTGAACACTCCTCGAGATTCACTGGCGCTAAGCTTCTACGTTAATCAACAGACCTTAAGTACACGCGACTTAAAATTTTGATATTGATTCTCCGAATGTATATACAAAATATTAATAAAAATGACATTAGTGAATAACTCGAAATATTTACTTAACGAAATTAACAAAAGCTAAATATATAGTTGCTAATGGTATTTATTCCAAGTAGTTTACGGCTTTACATAAATATTTTTTTTCATGTATTCTTCTATGTGATATTTTTCTCTCTCTCTCATTCACTCACTCTCTCTCTCTCTCTCTCTCTCTCTCTCTCTCTCTCTTCAGCAACATTATTTACGAATCTCGTAAAACGCTACCGAAGCGTCGGATGAAATTAAATACATCATGCAACGTGTGCCGAAGGTGTGCCCATAGGACTGCGAAAGAATACGCAATCTTGTTCTAATACTGCTCTCAAATATTAAAATAAATTACATTCACACCCTGTTCTTCCACGCGGCACTTGTTTAAAATTCTCTTAATCTAAATTAACGACACACGTTCGGATCACGCATTCTCGATCTCATGATAAACTAGAATGATTTGGAATTCGATCGTAGATCATAATTATAAATATGCCTTTTCGGAAGATCCAATACCCAAATAAAAACGACTACGAACGAGAAACGAATTTGAGAATTAAAAAAACATTTTTAAACACGACATAAAAATTATAATTTAATACAGTACTAATAATAAAATGCTTTCAAATTTTTATTTTGGCGTCCCCTTTCATATATGAAATTCTTTCATTATTATATCTGATTATACATAATTGAATAATATATAATTATATATAATATTATCATATTTGCGGTATATAGCAAATATGATTATATAATTATCATATTGCGATTATAATTATTTACATTTTTTTGCAGATATTGGATTTTCCCGAAAGAATTTTTTGTTTCATGCGCCCTATTTGAAAAAAAAAAAAAGGAAAAAAAAATTGTATCTCACAAATGTACAATTTTCGCCGCAGGATACCACCGATATCCAGCGCCGCGTCGAAGGGAAAACGTTGTCGCGTGTCCTAAAATTTCCCCCCAAATTCGACCTATGATAAAATTCTGTCTTATAATTAAATGTCTTGTAAAGTCTCAAGAGTTAGAACTATAAAAAAAAAAAAAATAAAATTTACAACACATAGAATTCTTATTATTTTTTTTTGCATAACGGATCCTTCTGAACCCTTCAATACCTCGTGGTCATAAATTTATCATTTGAGGTACATTATTTTTAAACTTTATATCATATTGCATAATTATATTAGCTGATCATTGACTGGAACGAATTGGAACGAACGTTCGAGCGATCGTGAAGCTAGAGCAACATTTGATCAATTAAAAGGTTGAATTTAATATTGTGAGATTGATATTGATTCGGTGCGTATCACGTTTCATTTAACTTTACTCGTGTAATGTAGGTCTGTATTGTTCTTTTTCGAAGAATTTTTAACTAGTGCAATAAATTAAAATGAAACAATTATACCTATCTCACTCTAACTTATTGTATCAATGCACATCAGTTCAGAATTTGGAGTGGAAAAGGAACAGACCTTATGTGATTTATTATAAATACACATTAAATTCCGACGTATTGTTAGAAAAAAAGACTGTTATAATTTGTAGTGTTACATATAAGAGCTTCACGATCGTGCACTGGATAAAAAGAATAAAACCAGGTAGACAGCTGAACGGATAGCAGGACACTTGCCAGAGATAACAGGAATTTATTCGAAAACGATTCCGATCAAAGTTCAATTCTTTCTCGATTATCCTGTTATGGCTAGTATCCGAAATGATAAAGATTTCCAAACTGTATCTTGTAATCAAATAGAAAGTCAATTTCAATCAGAATTGTTTTCGAATAGATCCAACGTGTGCAGTTGATGAAATTGAATAGATTAATGATGCATGACATCTCGAGCATCATCATCTCGACTCCTCTCTCGCTATCCAGTTTTTCCGCGGTTATCGCGAAAATACAAAATGGCCCACGAAAATGTAGCTCGTTCTTAATACCAATATCGATAAAAATATTATTATTAAAATATGTACAGCATATTTTAAAATGCTAAACAACATTCTTCAATAACATGCATTAACAAACGTTAAAACATTTTTTTCAAAACGTAATATTTCTAACTTTTCTCCATTCATAAAATTCTTATAGACACTGGTATTAATACACCGAGCTATCTTCTCGTGCAATATCATCTTGTAAATAGGAAACCGGTCTAACCTGGTTCTATCTGACCTACCTCCAGCTCTCGGCTATGCTACGAGCGATCAAACTCGTGAACTTTTTTTCGAACGAGATGAGTAGAGAGGGTTTCAGCCAGCGATCAATGTTGCAGCGAATGTAAGCGTATCTCCATTACGGTCTTCATTGTCATCGTCATTGTTATCGTTATCGTCATTGTCGTCGTCATTGTCACATCGCGATGGTCACCAAAAGTGCGATTGCACGTAACCGCCGCTACCGCCGCCTCCCATTCCGATCGGATTAAATCGATGCGGATGTATCTTCTCCATCCGCATGGCACCCGGACCACCGCCACCGCCGCCGCCGCCGCCGCCACCGCCGCCGCCGCCGCCACCGCCTCCGCCCAGGAAGCTGCCGCTATGGGGCCCACCACCACGCGGCCCAAAACCACCAGCCCGGCTCAACATTCCCGGACCACCGCCGCCAACACCCATGCCCATTCCAGGACCCCCGATGCCCCGAGCTCGTCCGCTGCCGCCACCGCCGACTCCGATTCCGCTCCCTCCTGGAAAATTGAGAATGCCTAAGATGAAAGGGCATAATTAAAATTGTTCTCGAAACGCGAGTCTCGATACCGACGTTCCTCCTCCGTATCTTTTTTTTTAACGCAATTGCCATTTTAAATGGAACAAAGATATTCCATTATTTTTTAATTAAATTTGCTTATAATTTAAATTAAATGTACTTTAATATATTTAGGATAAATAAATTTTTCCATAAAACGGTTTTTATATTTGACTTTCAATTTTTCGGGAGATATTAGAGAGGCGAAGGAGAAGCGTATTTAAAAAAAAAAAAAAGAAGGTAGTGTGAATGACTTAGACTGGATATATGTCGGTTTCTAATATTTTAATCAAATTTAATGAGCGACCGCGGTGAAGAAACTTGCGATTGCGGCAACGAGAATAGGAAAGATGTAAGATATCGATTAGAAGATCTCTGGAGGATCATTAACGATGTGTTTCTATTTTCACTTTTGAAACGTCAGTCCTCCAGAGTGTTACTTTTTGTCCTGATGATTTGCTTTTTCGCGAAGGAAGCTTCGTCGTACTTCAACTCCGATTGTCGAAGGCATAAAAAAAACTCCATCGAGATCGGAGATAAGCGAAAAAGGATATTCGCGCACAATGCTTGCGATCTCTGATTTTCAACACTTAATTTTAATTAGCGTAATCCCCGCGGGAAACGAATTTGTACAAAAGTATCACAGAGAGCCTTTATTTCTGTGTGTGTGCGTGTGTGATATAGTTTATTTTTTTCACTCTTTCGCAAAACTGAATTTGTCGAGAGAGTGTTTGGATGCGCTTAAATTCGATTCAACGTCACGCGAGGGATCTATCGATTATACATCATCAGCACAAAAAGCGGCGGTTGATACAATAATTCACATTTAATGTTCAATACGTTTAAATACAAATATCCGTACAACGAGATACGAACATTGATCTGTAACTATACTGTGTCATAGTTGCGTGTTTCTATGTATTTATGTATGTATATACTTAATCGCTGTGTGTACAAGTATCGCATTGTTGTAAACACTGATGTTATAACGAGATACTAGACTCGCTTAACGACGATAACTTTCGCTAATTTAGAGTTTCCGTAGACTATATATGTATTTTTATGTCATAACGAACAAGAGAAAAATATGATGAATGTATCATCAAGAATGTCGCGAGTGTTCTCAAACGAGGCCGAAGAAGCCGAATTTTTTTCCTCTCTAAATTGAATTTTGAGTGTTCCCAAACTGTCGCATTTTTCTTCTGTCATCTTGTAATTTGCAATTGCATTAAAAAATATGCAATTTACTAAAAACTAAGTATAGTATTATATTCGGCACTAAAAAGTCAAAATTTATAAATTAGGATTACTCCGGATAAGTAACTTTATATTGAAATCCATGAGGAAATGTTTCTTTCATAAATTTATTATTTTTTAACCAAGACAAATGCGACAATTTTATAAACACCCCGCGTATTGTTTACCAGCCATTATTTACTTAGCCATAATCAATATTGTGCAACTAAAGTACGACGCTATGAAGAAGCTGTTTTTTCGATGTATCAGTTTGCTGTTATTTTTCGGACATAATTATATCTATTGTGTATCATACACGGCTAATACTATATCGAAATTAATATATCGGCATTAAAAATTAGAAAGAGAGGAAGAGAAGCTTCGCTACTAATCCATTTGTTTCGTCAGTATATTTTTTCTTTTTGCAATTCTCGTTAGTATTTCCTTATCCTTATCACAGCCATCGTTAGCACTACTGGACTTCGGGATTAACCATTTCGCACATTCTTCGATCCGTTAGACCTTACAATTTACTACTTAACAGTTAAAATTTAACCTAATTACAATTGCATCTTTCGATTAGACGCCAAGTCGAGCTCGCATTTCGGATATCCAGTCAGTCAAAAAAAAAAAAAAAATGAAAGGCAGAATCGATTTTAACATTAGAATAATAGAATTAAATTTTATTGATGCAAATTAGAAATTATTTAGTTGCTAACTTTTCACGTTTGATATTAAATAATTATCTATACGTCGACGTTTAATTTGTATATTTAATTTTTACATTCGTCGATAGATTTTTTTATTCGAATTAAATAATATCACAATACTTTCGCCAATTGGATTATCTCTAAACGATGGAAGTTTCTCTCATGGCGCATGGAAAGATGCCTTATATTAATCTATCTACCTTATTGAGATGAAGTTTTCAACGTTTAATCAATCTTCTTATCCTCTAGCAGCAATCGTGCTGTGCAACATATTGCGTATCGGTTCAATCAATCGATCGTCGAAGATCATTTAAATCATGTGGAGATTTTTAATAATAAATATTAACGATCAAATGTCTCAAATATTTAAATAGAGAGAAAAAAAGGAAAGCACACACGTTTTACACAAAGCTTCGACAAAAGTTAAACTATGTAAAAAAAGGTATCAAAGAGAAAATAAAAAGTATCAAACAATGAAGTTGATGCACGCTTTTTCTTCTTTCTGCACGATACTCGGCGTATAAACTATCCGTGAACGCGGATTGGCGTTTAAAAATGTAGTCCATCGAAGCTCGCAGCTCCGACGATCGATCGGTCAGTAACCGAAGCGGGTCAAATGCCGGCGCATTCGCAATATTAAATTCCTAAAAGTTCCGACATCGCTCGCCCTTACGCGAAGCAGCATCTAAGTATCTTACGTTGAGCAAGGTGGATCGTGTCCTCAATCGCGTTATGTGATTGGGATTTCAACCCCTAACTGATCATCGGCAACCTTCAGACGTTTACAATTTTTCTCTATTGACTTCCTAATTAGCATGTCTACTAAGTATAATTCAATCAATCAAGATTTGAGAGACATTTTTATGCGGTCTTCTCGAAATCCTTCGAGAAAAGATTATCCCGCGATTATTATGTAATTAATTTTATAATTATCGTATATCAAGTAAACGCCAGTTAGGGATGGAAATGATTTTTCGCAAACGCGATCTACGACAAGACAGAAGAAAATGAAGTGTGATTAGATACGTGGAACAAAATAATTTACTCGCAACATAAAGCATTGAAAATTATATGAATCTGATTGTGAATGGCATCTTCGACGAAATCAGATCGACATCAGCTTTAGGCAGTTATTTTTGAACTATTTTTGCAACCATTGACAAGTAGCTTAGATTATTTAATATACGATATTGAAATAATAACACACTTTATAAGTATTACTATTAAAGACTGTATATCAATATTCTTATTATAGTAAAGACATCTTATTTTATATCATTTCGTGGCGATAAATGGTTGCATTATTATTATTAAGGAATCTCGCGCAATTACAGAATTTTGAATGAGAGAAATTACCCGTACTATTGTTATGTCCCAAATGTAATCGCATTTCATGTCCTTCTGTTGCACGCAACTGATAAGATTGCGATAAATCCACGGAGAATGGACGATTGTCAGGGTCGAAGGACATACATGTTACTTCTAGCTCTCAGGATCCACCTCTCTCCGGCTCTCTCATCGCCGGGTCGATTAAAGCGTCGTTTAAGATTCAAGAGAGACGAAAGAGTCTAACGACGAGAATCGTTAAAGAGACCGCGAGACGATGCAAGGTTCTAGCCTACAAAAATCGAGCGATAACTTGTCTATCTCTCAATATCGTATATTGTTAATTAGCTAATTATTGGTTCCGCCAAATGTATTCGGTAGCATGACTCTTCGCAACGCATCACAAGCCGATACGATCAAATGGAAGGCCGTGTGCTTCGTACATTGATATTCGTTTGCATCTGGTAACTGATATATTAAAGCACCGATAGTATGTGCGCGATAGTAAGTGCTATAAAAATTGATTTAACTACTTGAAACTCTTCAACATTGATTTTAATATCTTTTCACAACGTTTATCTTGTCTGATTCTAACAAATATTTCGTCTTTCTAATCTTATATACAGATTTGGAATTTCGTTTCGATTTCCAAGTTAATTTTAAATTAACCAAGTTAATTTTCAAGATAGAAACATACAACAGAAAAGCTGAGAAAGAATTTTTTCGGAAACGTAAATTAATTTTTTTTATTTTAATCTGTTCCTACATCTTTCCTCTGTGCTTAAAAATTATTTTCAAAATTTGAGACATGTGTTATAGCTAAATCAACTGTTATACTGTCTTAATGTACGTTTCATTTCGTTTTTTTCTATTCGAAAACTGCCACCGAAAACATAATCGGACGCATCCTCAGCTTGAGAAAGCATATGTGTGTGATATTTTTTGACTAAATTTTAGAAAGATATTGATCCCTACTAGAAGAAACGATGTTTATTAATTATTCATTTGATCTGCAAATTTTACTAGATTGTAGTGGCTATAACTACAAGGTCTGCTGCACATTATTTTGTCGTTATGTTGAGAATTAATACTATCTAAATAGCAGACAATTGAGAAGTTTATTCTCGGATTTCGTTATTTTCTAAATAGTCAAGATCAATCTCGCCTGATTATTCTTGTACGTATTACGTGTAACATCTTACGAAGGATGGAACGCTGTATCTCTAATCCAAAAAGGATATTTAAAAAAATGCGCTGTCAAAATCTATTCAAATTACGTATTAATTAATCGACCTTCGCAGTGCACGATAACAATTCTACCGTGGTGTTTTGGAATAACAAAAGTCGCATAGATTTAAAATTATGAAACAGATTTATATACGTTGCAATTGTTAGGGCCGGTTGTTTCATCTTTGGATAAACTATGTGGAAATTTACTTACTGGATAAACAAGAGTAAAAGAGTAAGAGCATAAGAGAGTAAGAGAGTAAGAGAGTGAGCTGAAGTTTATCAAAAAGTGGAACAATCCAGCCTTAAACTCGTTGAATAATTGTCATTTATTTTGAGCAAAAATCATATTGCGATATTTGGTGTATAATGACTCTCGATATAATTGCAATTATATCAAGAAATTACGATTTTTTATTAAATAGAATCACATCTCTCTTCAAATTTCTTGCCTTACGAATACAAACGCTAAGATCGTTGACCTAGATTTAATTTGAAAATCATTTATGAAACTTTAATAAGGCTTCTCTAAAATAAATATAATATTTTCAATCCGCTAATATACAAAATCAATTGAGTCTTTCCGAGACTAAGAAATAGTCCTACAGTTTACTTCTCGTCTGTGTTTGTTTGTGTTTGTCTTATAAATTTATACATCACACTTCTGGAATACACTCGATATTCTTCGATATTTTTGCTAACGTCAACTTAAACGCTAAAATCAACTTAAACTTTTGGAAATTACGTCCTAATTGCATAAAACGAGATACAACATAACGTAGAATTAACGCAATTTATAATAAACGATTCGGCGAGCGCAATTTACACAATTAACAAACAATTTGCTATCTAAGACTGTCGCTATCTGGACCGCCGAGCAGAGAACGTTCCTCGCACGATTACAAATCACATCGATGGAACACATTGCGAGTAGGTTTACGTCTACAATCCCAATTCTGTGAATTGAAGTCGCGAAGCCTTCGTTTGATTACAACTGCAAGGACGGTCGCGTGTGCGTGTACGTGACATTCGGAACGTTCAACGACAAGGCGGTAACAACAATAACAACAACACTTGTCGTCTTTCAGTATAGATAATGAGCATAGCGCTGATATTTATTCCTCGTCGAGTACAGACGCTCTCCTTCATGAGTCAAGAGGCATGCATAGAAATGAAAACGTCATTGATTAGGTCTTTCATATAAATTCCATTTTTGCGCGTTACAACGGCTCGATAAGGACACAGCATCATGCACTTGGATTGTTTACTAAAGCATAAAATCGCAATCAATCACAGCCAAATCGCTAGATACAAATCGTATTTTCGCGAGCGAGCTTTCATATCCTCTTTTTTTTTTTAACGAATTATTAATATCTGAACGAACAACTAATTGGGAAATTAATCTTCAACTTAAAATATTCGTTTCTTTTAAGAAAGAAGTATTAAATAATTCCATTTTCCTTCAAACAGCTAAAACATAACAATCGAACGCTTGACAATATGTAATTTACAAATCGCCTAACTTGCTTTGGATTCGCTTAAAATTAAACAGGACTGGAATAGAATTACCAGTGGAAGACAGAACATACACATGTTTGTGAAAACAAAATATATATTTCGGAAATAATATAGGTATGTATATATATATATATATATATATATATATATATATATATATAAAAAAAATGTATATACTGTATTATATATATATTAAAATAGAGGAAAAGAAAAACTAAAAAAAACAAAAAAAATAAATTCTGATAAAATATATATCTTATATATAAAAAATATGATATAACAAAAAA
>Ga0157364_1006440_pt1 | contig 12059 bp, 6 predicted proteins | sample AttsexASBM2_FD_111476 | JGI IMG/M metagenome (GOLD analysis project Ga0157364, IMG submission 111476) | Fungus gardens microbial communities from leaf cutter ant in Ribeirão Preto, State of São Paulo, Brazil - Atta sexdens ASBM2 | ecosystem: Host-associated > Fungi > Mycelium > Unclassified ...
TATTTGAATAGTTCGCACATCTCTACTCAAAAGTTCCAAAAAATTCATATATTGATGATATATTGATAAAACATATATACTACATGGGCTGAAAAGTCCCGGGATTTTTAATGAAAACAAGCATTTTTTAGGCAAAGTTATATTTATTCCTTAACATAATTGTCTTCGAGGGCGAAGATAGAATATATATATATATATACATATATACTACATGGGCTGAAAACGCACCATCATACACATCCTTGAAAGCGATGGCCAAATTGGAGCAATTACGATTCGAATTGGTTGCTCACCCATCGTATTCTCCAGACTTGACCCCCAGCGACTATTATCTGTTCCCAAATCTCAAGCGGTGGCTCCAGGGAAAGAGATTCACATCGAATGAGGAAGTCATCGCGGAAACCGAGACGTATTTCGAAGGCTTGGACGTTTCGTACTACAGAAAGGGCATCGAAATGTTGGAAAATCGCTATACCAAGTGTACCGCCCTCGAAGGCAACTATGTTAAGGAATAAATATAACTTTGCCCAAAAAACGCTTGTTTTCATTAAAAATCCCGGGACTTTTCAGCCCATGTAGTATATATGTTTTATCAATATATCATCAATATATGAATTTTTTGGAACTTTTGAGTAGAGATGTGCGAACTATTCAAATACGATTATTATTGAATTGTGAAATTATTATTTATTGCTTATCATATTTTTTGTAAGCATAGAGAGACTGGAAGGCTAATACCAACTTTAAAAAAGGTTGCAAAGCAGAGATTTACATGATGAGAAAGAGATATTTCGGAAGGTGGATTTACAGATAGTTATGATAAAACTTTGAATTCATTTGTTTTATTTAATATTGAAGGAAAAGAAGATGAAGTATTTTCACATGATGCTTGGAATGATAAAATGGCACCACATAAAGTGCGTTCTCCTTTCAACAAAATAAGCAGAATATGCAATTACGTATGCCATTAAATAGTAACATACATCCAATTAAAAATAATAAAAATGAGATATCTTACAAATTTTATTTAATTATCATCATTAGTTTAAAAATATGAATTAATAAATTTATTATTTCTTTTTTAATTAATAAGTTTCAATAAATAAAACATTCATAACAAGACAATAAAATAAATAATTCTTTAAAACAGAAAACAAAATATTAAAAGAAATAAATGTGAAACAACATTGTGTTTCATCACACAATATGAGTGTATATCAAATTAAAAATAAGGAAAATTGGGTATAAGATTGCATATAAGATTGTATATAAGATTTATTTAGGCACGCATTATAATGTATTACTTTTTTAAATATAGATTAATATAGATTTAACTTCATTGTATTTTACTTTACTATTTATAGAAACAAGATAAAACAATATGCATTATCTTTAGATGATACAGAGGATTATATTGCAAATCATTCAAAAAGTATACAAAGTTTTTTAATAAAATGTATTAATATCATTAATATCATTAAAATGAAAAATTATTCTAAAACAAATTGCTCGAAAATTAAATTAAAGAAATATTAGTAATTGATGCGGAAAACAGTGCACAAAGTATTAAAGTAAATTACTTTGATAGTTTGACATCAAAACTGTCGAAATACAAAATTCTCTGATATAATAAATCAGAAAATTTTGTATTTCATTTCGACAGTGTATTTAGATGTAAAAAAATCATCGCTTATGGACACAGCCATTAATTTATTACAAAAGAAGTCAACAACGTCTGAGAATATTAAACAGAAAATTTTAGAATTGAAACAGAAAAAAAATAAAAGAATTAATTATTCTTAAAAGAATTCTACAGCAATTACAGAATACAAATGATCTCATATCAACTATGGAAGAATTAATAGGACAATACCTGACAACAGATCTTGAATAAACAAAATGTATGTATTATGCAAAAGTTATCAAAAATATATGTATTTTGTGATATAGTATTGTCATATAATATTGTTTCTTTATATACACTATAAATTTTGAAATTACTAAGTATAATCAATTCATGTTTATTTGGTTTTTTTTCTAATGCAACAAAGTTCTAGCTCAACATATTATATTTAAGTATCTAATATTTTGGCCAAAGCTATATATACATATGTATGTTTGTGTAATTCATGTAGCATTTAAACTTGCGATGGTATTACAAATTTACTTTTTGTGAACAACACTATCAAAATGATTTTATTTTATAGAACAAGAAACATATAATTAATAAAAAAATTAACATCTTTTAAATTAGTTATAACTCTGTAAATTGTTGCTTGTTTGCAACAAAGCGTGCAAAATTTAATATTACTCTTCGTAATATTATATTGTTCCACAAAATCACTTTATATGATTATATCTTATTTACATTATTTGAGCGTTTCGCTAATATACACACGCCATTTAATCCCCCATACGAATATTTAAATTATAGGCTATTTGAGAATATAACGCAATTGCTAGAAACAAATTTTAATAATGGACTCTAAATAAAGATAATAAATTTTTCCGCGTCCATTCATTAATGTTTATCTATTTGTACAATAATTATTACAAGCCGCAGCAATACACCTCGAATGTCATAACATCTTCCCTCATCCAATCAAGCATTACGACTTATAATTAATATGCATAAAAATAAATCACGACGAGTGCTTATATTGTCGTTATATATATTCCTTGCTAAATGTATAATAAATATGGAGAAAAAAATTATACAGAGAGTTAAAATTTATATTTTAACGAAGGAAAATAGAATATACATTCTCGTTTCTTATATCACTTGTTAATTTGAATAATAATAAAAAAGAAAAGACTATATTTAAGCTTTACAACTTATCTCTTCAGTAACAATAAAAATAATCTCTATCACTTTTATATCGTTATCGTTCAAATTCAATTCTGACAGATTTTTCTAATTTTCCAATCCGTGATTCTTAATATTCTTTTGTGTACCTGTAAAGACACAGGATTCTCCTTATGAGAATCTTTTCAGCATGAATACTTCATTTAGTCTCTTGTAAATACGTTAAAAAATATAATCTTGCACAATTGTGTAGCTCGAGACATTCGAGCTTCTGGAACGTAAAAATTTTAATATTTAACATACCAAAATATTAATTTAACATAATGTGATTATAATATTTGAATATTTTGTATTAAATTAATTAATATATTTTTTTTTTAGTATTCAAATAAAGTAATAGTGTAAAATTTTTTATTTTGTAATATTAAAGTAACATAATTTATGAGTGAATAAACAAGTAGTATAAAATAAGTTTTAAAATGTAAAATCTAAGATAAAAATATACAAGTTAACTTTTATATCGTTAAAAACTAATTTCTAGCCATTTATCAATTATTGACGTTTGTGCATAAGAATCTTTATTTCAGAAATTAATTGAACTTTTAACATTTTATGTGCTAGTTATGAAAATATAAAAAATATTTAAAAATGAAAGGAAACGCAACATACCTTGTCTATTCAAAACATCATCGAATAACATTTCGTCATATTCAGCGTTATTTACGTCAATGTTATAGTGTATTGGTGTTTGTTCATCTATCTCATTTAAATAAATTTAATTTTCTAGAATTCTCCATTTTATAACAATATTGTGTAGAACGCAACATGCATTTACAATATGAGCTAGAAAAAAAAGTATTATAATAAATATTAAACAACATTACATTTTTTTAATAAGGTTTTTTTATATATAAAAGTTATATTTAATACCTGCGAATTCCGGCTAATAATGCAATGCCCTCTCTTTTCGCAAGCATCGTCATCAACCTTTCAAAATATCTATACCTCTTTCTGCAAAAGATCATGCTTTTGTAAAATGTTCTGTATATCTGAATTCTGGAGAGCCTATAGGTGCGTTTATAAATGATTTTAAAAAATAAGACATAAGCAGATGGAATCTCCTAAAAAAAATATTAAAACTCACAATATAAGTATCAATTGGCTCAAATAGCCAAATGCCTGCGAAGTTGTTGTCATGTTGTTAATCAATCATTTCAAAATATCGAGATAAACATTTATATAGTATTTGAAATATTATGGAAGTTAAAATTACGAATGTTGACGATTAATGGCAATTAATATAATGTAAACATAACATTAATATAGTATGAACAATATATCTAATCATTAGCCATATCTATAAACCACGATCCTCTTTCACCTGCTTCCTGTTGTCTTCCTAAATAATGAATAAACGCAAAGAATGAAAGACTCTTGCGTTATGCATTCTTCCATGCATTGTATTTATTGCTACTATTTTGTTATTATAGGAACAAATATAAAGAGAATAGAAAAACATAAGTACAAATTATGCACTATTAAAACTATATCTCTTATAGCACTGATTATTTTTATACTTACAATCATCACATTCAATGATATATGATATTCCTGTTAATGAAAAGATGTTCTTGTTCAGTTTGTGATGGAAAGATGACAATGCAAGTTCCATCTATAACGCCTGAAAATCACTCCTAGAAATCCAGTTTCAAAAAATTTGATATAAAGAATGAAATTAATTTGTAGAAATTTTTGTCAAACTTTATGTATATTATCTATGTACCTTCTCTGGTTTAATTTGTCGTTTCCTTCTATTTGTTGGAAATTGAATTCAACGTCCCATAATATTATTTAATACAGTAGCATGCATAGAAATGGAGATGGACTGATAATGAGAAAATCTTGTCCTACTTTTCTTTGATAGGAACCAAATGCTAAGAAATAAAGTATTACAAATATCTATAATAAAATCATAACAATTAAAAACACAAATAAAAAAGAGAAAAGAAATTCAAAGAAAAAGTAATAATTTACTTGTAAATATTGAGAAATTACTGTTCTTCTTTGCGGAACTGACATAAAATTTTTTAATTCTTCAATAAATTGTACAGTTGCCACTTTAGATAATCTGAAACAAATAAATGTTACATAATGTACAATATACATATTATTTATAAAATACACAATAATAACATTATTATTTAACAAATTTTTATGAACAAATTTTACATATGATTATATATGTTAAATAAGGTCCTACTCAGCATGAAAAAAATAAATTATTAAGAACAAGAATAATTATTAAATATGAAAGAAATAAAAAAGATTAAATGAAATAAAAGAGATTAAAAAACACACGATGAATAATAAGACATATTTATATTCCTTATCACATATTTATGTTCCTTACATCTTATTCGTATCCATTGCAAACATATAGTCTAATTGTAATCTAAAACAAAATATAATTTTCTTTTACATACCTATACAATTTGAGAATGTGTTATCTGGAAAAAATGGATCTCTTAAACTTCTCATTATATTTTTTCGACATCTATTTCTATCTTTCTCTTCTTCTTCCATCAGTAATAACATCAGCAATAAAATCTATTTATGACATTTATTATGACAATTGTGTCGTACTTGCGGAAATTTGTATCGTATTAGTTATAGTGTCAATTAACAAATTTTAGGTTAATCGATGTACACTCAGTGTTGCCACCATTGAAAAAGACTTTGTACCAATTGATTGACAAAAAATGTACCAGATAGACTAAAAATGTTAAAACCATATCAAGCAAAAATTTTTTTTAAGGAGAGAAAACAATAAAAAAGATTAATGCTTGTTGCTTTTTAATAGAAAATGATAATAAACTTTATTTCGTTTAACAAAAACTGTTTTAACAAATATGTATGTTATGATATTATACACATCATATAATTTCAATATAAACTCAAATTAATTTAAAAACATTTCTTTTCGATAACAAAATTAACGCTGTTATTCATTACATAAACATTATATTACATAATATAATAATCAAAATATGACTAACATTTCCATTTTTTCTGCAATAATGTTTCAGAACTCCATGTATAACAGTTTTCATCAGCCATTAGTTGCTTGAACAATATTATAGAATTGCATGTTTCTGCATCCAATTCATTTCTAACTTTGTTTTAATTAAACTTAATTGAGAAAAATTTCTCTCTACACACGCAGATGTATGTAGCAAATACATTAATCTTTTAATTAATTTTTTTTAATTAGGGAACATTTCTTCATTTAATTTATTTTTCATATGAAATACTTCCAATTAAAATTGATCAAATGAAGCATTTTCAAATTTTTTAAAAAGTTCCACATTTACACCTATATAAATTTCTTCTAATTTTACATAATAATCAGGATTAGTTGGAAATATTTTTGACAAGTTCAATTTATCAATAATTGTTTTCTTAATAAAATTTCTTAACACATTTTTATATAAAATACTAAATTTGGTATGCAATATATGAATTCGTGTGCCTTCTCCTTGAAAGACAAGAAATTCATTTTATTTATAATGTCTAGTATATATGATAGAAATAGAAGATATACTTTAAAGACAGGATTATTTAAATTCAAGTATTGCACTTGTTAGACGTAGTTTATCTTCTTTAAATGCAGCATTGGTAAAATACAATTTAAAAGAGTTCCATAACAAAAGTATTCTATCAACGATAGCCTATTAAAAATAAAAAAATATTATATACAATAACATTAGTTTTCATTTCCATTAAAATGTTAAACTGTTACAATAAATCTATTTTATAATATAAGCAATTATAATCCTAAATATTTTTAATTAAGAAATGTTTTATCAATTTATCAAATTGTCAATAAAAATTATTAATAATACTGAATAAGTTATACTTAACTGAAATTTCAATAAACTTACTTGCAATGATAATCATCTAATTTGAAAGGATCGCAGCATGTTGTGAGATTTTTAACTCTAAAAATTGTTGTATTCTTCTAAATCATCCCTTCGTTTGGGCTATTAGTAAAATACAAATTTCCTTATATACAAATTTTTCCGGATTTTAGTAACTTTGTTGTAGCTTTCGATGAACATAAATGTAACGAGTGACATACAGAGTGTAAATATATCCTTATTTAATTCTTATAATTTTGTTTGAATATTTGATTTCTGTCCTCGTCATAACAGCAGTATTATCAGCAGCAAATCCAAATGTTTTCAAGCGGTATTTTATTCTTTTTAAGTAATTCAACTAAATTAAAGAGTACAGCCAAGTGAACTGATACAAGACTAAAAAACATATCTCTAACTTTATTTTTGTAAAAGAAGCTGTATAACTACTGCTAAATACTTTTTTATTGAAACATCTGTTGCTTCATCAATAATTATAGAATAATAACATTTTTCTTCTAGAACATCTTTTTGCAAAACTTCTAATTGTTCTTTAGCTAAACATTCACTTGTTATAGCTGTAGCTTTTGTTCTGCTACAATTTATTTTTGGCAATATTTGAATCTGGATATATTGAACGCAACAATTTTGATAAATGTTCCATTAAGAAAAATGGCTTCTAGAAAATTTCTGTCTCGGGGAGTCTAATCTTCCAATTTGTCGACATGTCTGAAGTTGGCTATTGGCAATCCATATGTTTATAGTCAAAGGACCGAACTCTCGGTGTAAACTCGGTGTAGATCAATGATAGATATCATAAGATGCATTCACATGCAAGCATCAAGCAGTGGAAGCAGCAACCAATCAACGAGGCAATTTCATAATAACGTAAAAAATATTTTTTACACTACTGCCCCTATCGCTCAACTAATTAGTTTCTGCTTCCGCCACTTGATGCTTGATGGTGGAAATCGTGGAAAGATTACATGACATTTTCTCGAAAAACTAAATTGGAAAATGTTGATATTAACAACTTCTAGGCAACAGGATTTCAATTTATATGGATTAGTAATACTATTGAAGTAGTAACTCCATAAGTTTGTGATACTTATGAGCGAACTTATGGACTTACTACTTCAACGGTGTTACTAATCCGTACAAATTAAAATCATGTTGTTTAGGGGTTTTTATTAATATAAACATTTTCTAGTCAAGTTTTTTTGGGAAAATGTCATGTAATACATGGTGTGCTCAGTTTGCACGCGTCTCTCTCTCTCTCTCTCTCTCTCTCTCTCTCTCTCTCTTTCTCTAAAATTAGCGCTCTCTGTTGTTTCTCTGCTTCTTGTTTCGCAAGGCCTACAACTGCGAAAACATGGACATTCATAGTTCATATTTATTTTAAATCATCTTAAATATAATATCTTAAGATGTTAATCAGTCCTCGGATTGCAATTTATGACATCTTAAGATTGACTTAAAACAATCTTAAATGTAAGAATTGATTATGAATATCGACCTGTCACGTCGTGAAGTTGATATTGAATCTTTCCTTGTGCAAGAAAATATTTAGTACCGACTTCTCTCACGACGCGAAACAGATCGGTATTCATAGTCGATTCTTACATTTAAGACTGTCTTAAATCAATCTTAAGATGTCATAAATCAATCTGAGGACTGTATTAACATCTTAAGACATTATATTTAAAACGGTTTTAAAATAAAAACAAACTATGAATAATGCCCCATGTTTCGCGTTTCATAATTGGTAGTCATTCACTGAGGGTGCGATTAGGGTGCGATTACATATAGTGGATTACGTACGCCGTTAAGCAAGTTTGTTGCGATAGCTAATTTGAAGCTTGCATTTTGAAATCAATCATATTGACTATCGTAATAAATTTATGATTAGCTTACAACAATGAAGAACCGGCTTTACATGTAGCGCGGTAAGAGGCACGGGCTAGTTACTAAGCACTTTTTAATAAAATTCATTAATTTAAATGCAATTATTAAGTAAATCACGTTATATGTAATAGAAGGGAAAAGAAGCAAACATCGGCGATTCTTATAGTTACCTAGTTTCTTTACCGCGTACTGCATTACATGTAGAGTGTATTCTTTTTATTGGCAGTGCAATCATGATGGAAGGATTTACAGAATATGCTCAGTTTGCAAGCGTCTCTCTCTCTAAAATTAGCACTCTTTGTCGTTTCTTTATTTCTCGTTCCGCAAAGTCCTATAACTGTAGCAATCCAAGGACTGCATTAACATCTTAAAACATTATATTTAAGATGGTTTTAAAATAAAAACGGACTATAAATACCGTCCCATGTTTCGCGTTTCACAGTTGGTAAACTGCGCACTTAAAGATGACGCAGAACAAAAATAAATGGTTTGTCCAAATTGAGCACATCATGTAACCCTTTCACCATAAGTGCAATTATTATAGATCTGTTCGCATTGCTTGCACTTTTGGCACTCGACATCTTCGCTTTTTCTCTTTTGAAGGCAAAATATTTACCTATCTTTTTTAAGTGCAAAAATATTTAGGAATTTCATACAATGCGAACAGACCTCATGACACAACAGTACACTGCCGTAGCCATTCCAAAATTACTGTGATACTGCCACTATTGTCGTATTTCGGAACGGCAACAAATTGCTTTGCAATAGATTGGTAGTAGTGTAAACAGACATGGATAAATATACTAAATTATCAATAAATTTTGAACGAAAACAGCAGCGATAGTTCGTTTGAAGTTCAAATGAACTAATTATGAGATCACTAATTCAAGCAGTTTGACTTCGTGTTAAAAATTATACGGACATAATTAATGAATAGAATGAATATCAGATGTGGAATTTAAGAGTCATTTTCGGTAAAATGATTATATGTGCATTTTCTGCAGTTAAATATAATATATATTTTTTCCTGAATCAAATATTTCGATGCATTGTACTTCTTTAAGCGATGCTATATTGCACTGTAACTGCCTCATCTCGAAAGCCGCAGTAATCACAGCAATATGGCTCATCATTTGTGACGTTATTAATGGAACTAGATGCTGTCGCAGCGCGCTGCGTAATAATAGCAGATCAATTTTTCAGTACTAGCAATGTATATTGGAATACACTCGTAATCGCACCCTGAGAAGCAACAAAGAGCAAAAGTAGGCATGATTTGGTCAAACTGCACACACCATATAAATTAATTCCTAAAGATTCCTTAATGATACAAAAGTTAGGTTAGATATAACAGGGTACTAGGAGTCAAGTACGGCAATTCTTGTGCAAATCAATACGGTTAACAAAACAAACTTTATTAATAATTAATCCGCTTACATGTTTCGGCTCACTTTTGAGTCATCCTCAGAAACAATATGATGTTGCAATTACAAAAAAATTTTTTTTACCAACTAATTCATTTCAGTGAGCCACCTCCACCTATTAACAGAAACTATAATATAAAAGCGAACTCTAATAACAATCTAAAATGTATTAAAATTATTAAAAAGTAAATTATTAAAAGGTAAAAAGTTGTTGAAAGCAAAAATGATTTATTGTAAAATAATAGAAGACTAAAACAAAAATTCACCATATTGCAAACACTTAAATTCTATCGGTTTAGTCAAAAACCAGTCCTTTGATCATTCAGCAAATCAATGTCAATTATGTTGAAATTAATGAATAACTTTTAATACACCTAAAACTATGATGGAAGGATTAATCACAAAGAAAAGGAAAGAAAGGAAAAAATTGATATTAATTATAATCCAGACGGATATTAAAACCAAAATTGAATCTTTAATAATTTAATCTTAATGTAACAAAAAATGTATACTGATTAGTTGGCAATAACAACGCTCCGATATTTATATCCGTCTACAATTAGAAAGTATGCCTTAAGAAGCCCCTCCAAATCTGTCTGCAGGTTGAGGCCGCGTGTGTCTCCTAATGTGTAGCATCTCTGACATCAATCTCTTTCTGTACTGGAGTTCCTCATCCAAAATTGCAATATTTTCCCATCCAATCGAATTCGTGGTCCTCTTTCAATTGATGGTCTGTTATGACTGAATGTGTGGTTGTGTTCCACCACAAATATGATTCCTGTGCTCAGTTATTTTCGTCTTCAACTGTCTTCCTATTGTCCCACGTAGCATCGCAACAGATCTTTGCAACAGATCTTGTACACCATATTAAATTTTTTTTCATGTGGAAGGGGATCCTTATATACCTTAATGAATTCACGCAACTTATTAACACTATAAAATGATATTCTAATATCCTCGCTATTTAGTCTGTTACATCCTACAGATGCCACGATTCTTTTTTTTTGAAAGAATCAGCTCCACGCGACTAAGATTGGCATCTATGAGACTCGAATGGAATCCTCTGATAATGATCTAACAGAACTGAAAAGAGGAATTGAACAAATTCTGCAAAAACTCCTAAATGTCAATCAACCCAGAAGGAATAACAACCTTAATGCAGGCCCGAAAAGTTACAAGATTGCAAAAGACACTATAATACATCGAAGTCACGCAATAGTACAAATCCAAGTTTTATCGTCCCAGACTGACAATTTCTTAAGAAAACAGACGCCACATCTACGTCACATCTTAAAAAAATATAAAACGAATGGGATAACTTCCCATGGTAGCATTATCTAAGATCGGACTCGTGACTGACAATAGTTGCTCTGCACACAAAACTAGTTGTGGACGTTAACTATATGTTTACCTAATCATATTTTCCGCGAGGATAATAGAATTCATCATTTGTCTGAAACAATCTTGCCTTTTTAAAGAAAAACGTAAATTATTTCTTTTCTTCTCAAAACCCGTCTAACGATGTACTTTAGATTAACAACGATAGGATAACGTTATAAAAATCATAAATCTCGCGTAATATTACAACTAACTATTGCACTTAGATAAAGGGCACTACGCCCTATTTTTGAGATATAAATAGAGATCCCGCGGAAGCGCAGAGCGTCAGTACGAAATCAGCCTACAGAAGTTCACGTCGCTCAGTACCAAATCAGTTCACGTCAATACTACCTCAGTCAGTGAAAATCCGCGCTGAATCTCGGAAGGTTCACACCAGTTCGCGAATTATTAGTGTATAAAATTGTGGACAATCATCATTATGACCATCCAATAAATTGGCCATTGCGATTGTTCTTCTCGCGCTCTTTCGTGGACAATGGGCCTGCACGTTCATTCCAACCTACATCTACTGAGAGATCTCATGGACCAACCTAATAGTAAGCCATTCCTTCTGGTTTAACCATATATCTCCCCCCAATAAAAATAGACATACACACACACACACACACA
>Ga0157364_1006442_pt1 | contig 12057 bp, 6 predicted proteins | sample AttsexASBM2_FD_111476 | JGI IMG/M metagenome (GOLD analysis project Ga0157364, IMG submission 111476) | Fungus gardens microbial communities from leaf cutter ant in Ribeirão Preto, State of São Paulo, Brazil - Atta sexdens ASBM2 | ecosystem: Host-associated > Fungi > Mycelium > Unclassified ...
CCCATACCATCTAAAACAAGCAAACAAATTTTATTGCCAGAATATATCCTACGTGATATCCAGTCAGGAACTTTATGCAACATAGATGGGTAACGAACAGTTGGTATGGTTTGTATTTTCGCATAGTTGATTAGTAACCAGCGTTGAAATAATTCATCCACATCACTGTTAATTTTTTTAATATCATCAAACAAAACTTCAACTGCAGGCATTTTTTTATTTTGATAAAAAATGGCGTTCATGACACCAAGATAACGTGACTGCTCAAGCCAGAAATCTGCACTTGCACTTTCATCTGAGTATTGGCTGAATGTTTTTTTTGCATTATTAAGTAGGTGTAGTATTCGTTCTTTTTCTGTTAGTTTTGGTTCTTTTAGTACAGCAAATGATGCCCAGTGTTCAGGAGGTAAATTTTTTATCGCTACTGGTTTTATAATGCCTTCAGCAAACAGATTATCAATAAAAATGCGAACATCCCCATCAGCAAAAGGAACAATTAGCTGAGTGTTTGGTCGAGGTGCAAAGGAGATACAACTCTTTTCTTCATCTTGTAAGTATATTTCCCATTGTTTTTGAAGAAAATCAAAAAAATAAGATTTATTGGAAATAAGCTGATTGACATTCCATAAACCAAAACTGGGCACTAAACTCAGTAGATGAATTAGTCTCGTTTCAATTTGCATTGGCATTTCAATGCCAATATAATGCTTTCTAATCAATAGCCTAACAAGGTCCGTACTGGATTGGATTATCTCGGGTGCAATTCTATATATATGGCGCAATAAGAAATCTAGACTGGATTGTGGGCTAAGCCTACCCGGTGCAAATGACTTCAGTGCATCCATGACTGACTGATAAAACTCAGCTGGTAGTAATCTTAGCATATCTGAATCAATATCTTGGAAAAATTCGGATAGATGAAAATCAATCTCTTTTGACTCACGATGGATATCATGAGGTATAAAAATATCACTCTCTGCCGCTAGTCGAATAAGGAAAGGTATTTTATTCTCAGCACCACGCCATACTTCATATGACAGACGTAATGCTAATGGGTCATCATCATCAAAAATGAGCGCATTTTTTTCTTGGAGTGAAGTTGCTATAACAGGCTCGTATAGTAGTCCATCTGGATCGTTTATGATGTAAACAAAAGCCCCATCCAAATTTACTTTATGAAGAACGTCATCCTGCCAGGTCATATTCATCCTTTAATTTCAATAATTGTGTGTAAAACCATGTCAGGAATCACTCTGCGTTTTTTATCTATATCCTGGAGCCACCGAGCATATTCACTACTTAATTGACGCAAGCGAAATTGGCGAACCTCTGGTAATCCAACTCGTTCTATTGTTTTTTTTCTTGCATTAAATGAATATTCACCTTTTTCAAACTGGTTATCTAAATCGGTTTGATTGGCTGTCAACATGCTTTCGAAGATAGCTTTTCCTTCCTCTTGTGCCACCTTATGCATAAGGGCATAGATCGATTGATGTAAAGAAGACTCGACTACTAAGTCTTGAGGTAAAACCTCAAATTCTTTACTACAGACAGCATCCCAGACTCTTTGGGATGCTGTTGCGTAATATTGACCGTTGGGCTTGATATAGACTGGCATATATTGGCAGCGTCGCTCATGGCCAGCCACAAGGCGGATACTCCATAATGCCCAATAACCATTTGCTCCGGCTGGTAGTGACTTAACAGCAACTCTGGGGATAGGTTGTGATTCACTCCAGACAGGTAATTGACTACACAGTCCTTTTATCTTGGGGTTTTCGAGAGTAAGATGCGTGAAACTTGGCTGTTGCTGGGCGATTTTCCCAATAAAGGTTATTCCACTCCATGTTTCACCATCTGGCCAAGTTAGAGTATGGCTCCCATCAATTTCGTCAGTAAAATCAGCTGTATGCTGCATACTACCTTGCCATCGCAAGTAACTAGCGACCATGCTCTGTACCCAATAGGGTAGTGGGTGGTTTAAGGCTTGGCGATAGTCCTCAGCTGATAAGGGATCTCCGCCACCAAACAGTGCATCCTGTTGCCGCTTGTCCACTGCACCGTCTCTTAAGGTGTTCAGGGCTTTAGCTAACTCCTGATCCATTAAAGCAGGATCAGTGATCGATGTAATAAACAACTCATCAAACAGATGATTAGCAGCAGAGGAATCCAATACATCACTGGTCTTATCAACGCCGAACTCGTCGAGGATAATCTGTAACTTCGCTTCGAGCACTTCGCGAACTCTGTGCTCAACGGTATCTTCGAGCACAAAGTTCAGTGCTCGAACGATATGCTGTTGGCCGATACGATCGACGCGGCCAATACGCTGTTCCATGCGCATCGGATTCCATGGCATATCGTAATTAACAATCACATGACAGAACTGAAGGTTTAGACCTTCTCCGCCGGCATCAGTTGAAATCAGAATGCGAGTATCACTGGCGAAAGCAGCTTGTACTTTTTTACGCTCTGACAGATCCATTGAGCCGTTGAGACTAACGACACTGATGCCTCGTTCAACAAAGAACTGCGCCAACATTTCTTGGGTCGGCACAAACTCTGTAAACACCAGCATCTTCAGGTATGGATCTCCCTCTTCTTGCTGCAGGCGGTAGAGCCAATCGAGCAAGGCTTCGGCTTTGGTATCATTTTCGGCACTTACACATTGCTCCGCTAGCTCTAGCAAACGGCGCACTTCTTTTTTTTCATTCTCCAACGAGGTTTGGCACTGAGCTAATAATTCGTCCAGCTGGGTTTGACCATCCAGATCCGCCCACTCATCGGCAAACGCCAAAGGTAATTCTTCTTCTACCCGCTTATTTTCTAGTACTTTTAACCGACGGGCGAGGGTTCGTGAGATGGCCGCACTACTAGAACTCACCAAACGCTGCATTAGTATCATCAAAAAGCCAATAGCATTTTGTTGTTTGGCTTGCGCTTGGTTGTAGCCTTCTTTAATGTACAGCGTCACCTCTTCATAGAGGTGACGCTGTAATCCATGCTGGGCTTGCCAGGCAACGGCAACCATTTCTGTTTGCCGAGGACAAAAAAGTGGCTTACCTTCGCCATCGATGGCGATCCGTTTTGCAGTACGCACCACAAATGGCTGGACCCGCTCTTGTGAGACCGAGCTTACATCTGGAAAGGCTTCGGCATCGAGTAGTGCCATCAAACGGTGGAAAGCATCACTTTTGCCTTGATGTGGTGTCGCGGATAATAACAATAAATAGGGGGCTGCTTCGGCCAAACCTTGGCCTAGCTTGTAACGGGCGACCTGGTCGGTGCTACCGCCGAGACGATGGGCTTCATCGATGATGATAAGGTCCCAACCCGCAGCCAGCAGGTCATCAAAACGAAGCTTGTTGTACTCATTAAGTTGTTTGAGCGACCATCCTTTGCGGCTTTCAATGGGCTTGATACTGTCAACAGGGCAGATAACTTGATCATAACGTGACCAGATATTGTCATGTTCATTCTGTGGTTTTTGTTCACCGGGCAGCATCAATTGGAATGACTCGTTAAAGTGGATCTGCATTTCACTTACCCACTGACTAACCAACCCTTTAGGTGCACAAACTAGAATTCGCTTAGCCAGTCCGCGCAACTTCAATTCACGCATGACCAGCCCAGCCTCAATGGTTTTGCCCAGACCTACTTCATCCGCAAACAGATAGCGCACCTGTTTTTTGCTCATTGCCTTGGTGAGCGCCTTCATCTGGTGCGGCAAAGGAATGACATTCGATTCTATTGGTGCAAGGAGGGAATCTTCCTGCTGGGCGTTGGCAATTTTGGCTGCAGTGGCCAAGTAGCATAACGCATCAGCTGTCACGATGGTCTGTACTGGCTGGTTATAGAGATCGGTGTCTAATACCTTGAGTACTACATCTTGTTGCTGCAACCAGACACGATAAAACTGCCGCCCCCAGAGGACAGCAGTTTCAATCACTTTGACATATTGTTGATGGGCCTGACTCCAGGCCCAGTCTCCTATCTGCCACATCGGTTATCACCACTCGTCGTCGGTATCGACTTGACTCAATGTTACCGCTTGATCGTAATACATCAGGAGTACCGGATCTTCTTCCAATACGTTACTTGGTAATTTGTCGGCTACGGCGATCAAAGCAGGATACTCCTGTTGTTCCCACAACTTCTTAAAGCCTACACGTACTGCTTCGATACTGAACACTTTGAGCTTTTTCATGGCTACCTTGTACTCTTCAAACTCTCGAAGCAATGATTTTTCGCGCAATTTATCTAAATCAGCTGCTTTATTAGGATCTGGTACATACCAGCGATTCTTCGCTTTGGCTATTAACATTGGATCATTTTTTTCGAGATTCCGTAATTTTGGCCAGTTACTAGACAAATAGCGGTGAATTTTTTCTGGAACTTCGTCTTGGCCATCATAGCAAAGAAAATTCTGGCTTAGGAGTTCACGAAGATCCAGTACGATCTCATTTTTACTCCACCCGCTAAGTTTCTGCATAAATTCTGGATTAATATCGGAAAATTCTTTTGGAGAATTAATAAGATATTGGCGAAGCCAATTAATGGCTGAAGGCTCATCTTTAACAAAAATTGATAATTGTATTAATTCACTATGAGTGTTTTTTTTATTATCATACTCAGCCACATGCTCTGAGGTAAAGTACATCCCATCACGAAGGATAAATCTGGTGGAAAGGCCAGTTTGAAATTCTTGGCTAGAAATAGGTACTGGATATCCTTTTAAAACATAGTAAGAGACCATTTTGTCGAATAAGATTCTCGAGTCTCGTTCAGGCATGTAAATTAGCGATGAACCTTGTTCTCTGAATATAGGGAGACGACTTAAATGTGTTCTCACAAAATCCCAGACTCCATTTTCGGTTTTCACTTCTTTGAGAAAACGTTCCTCGAACTCTTTTGTTGGCTTATAGGCAGAAATAACTAAATCTTTTGTTACTGCGATAGCAGAAGTGTATGCCTCAATGCTACCTTGTTTTTTGTCAAGCCCATTTACTGCAGCAATTACAAACCCTGACTCACTGATTACAGTTTGCAAAGTGTTCCATACGAGAGCCTGGGTGTTTGAAAATTCGACGGTTATCCAACGGCCAGGTTTTAATACACGATAGTACTCTTTGAAACATTCTAATAATAACTTCCTATAGTCATTCAATGACTTAGAATGAGCTGGGTTCTCAATTGCTTCTTTTTGGTTAGCAGTTGATACACCTAGCCATGATTCCCAGATGAAATTGAGCTCAGAGTACATCCTGTTGGCTCCAAACGGGGGATCTGTGAATATGAAGTCAATAGAATTAGAAGGTATACTCATCTTCGTGGATGATTGAGTTGTAATAATCGGTGGCTGTTCGCTTTCAGCGAAAACGAAAACAGATTTTGCTCTTGAAGCTATTTGCGGTAAAAGCATGACCTCACTGTGGATTGCAGGGCAGTATAATGTTCCCGACCTTTCTTTGCCAATCCATCCTCCGCGAGGTTTACCTTTCTTTTCTGCAAAGTAATTAGACATCAGTGGCGCACAAAGAACGCTTGATTTATACATCAAAGATGTAAGGAGAAATTTTGCTCTTATACTTTTTGCAACACTCCATGCGCAAGCGAGTAAAGCTAAATTACGTTTGGTGAAAAAATGATGCACATGAGTAAGGCCATGTGAACGCCTTGGTTGCTCAGTATTATATCCAACTGGCATTTCTCTGATAGGTACTTTATAAGGGGTGATATAATCGTCTACCCTGTTTAATATATTAATGTCATAGGTGTCTGGTTTTTTTTCATATCGTTTCCCCTCGTAATCATAAATAATTGTCGATGGTTCAGATTTGACCTTTTTAATTGTTGTGCCAAGGTATGGATCGTATTCATTAACCCATGATTTTGATAGTTTATTTTTTTTATTTCTACTATTGCAATGTGGGCAAATTATCTCAGAAGCAACGGATCCCTTATTTTCATCAACAGCAGCAATCCAGTATGAAAATTCTTCAGTACAGTTACTGCAGATATAAATATCTGACCATAAAACAGCAACCATATCCACTAATATTCCATCATTAGTTTTAGTTTTAAACATCCATCCTAATTCTTCTTGGATTTTACGCTCCATTTCATTTATTTCTGAAACAAAATCATTATAGTTATCTTGATAGTTTAGGTTTTTAGCGATATAGGTTGGCGCAACACCTAAATCACCAATGATAGCATTTCTTGCTCCCCACTTTATATTTCGACCCTCGCTTTCAATTTGTGATTTGAATTCTTCTTCGGGGGTTTCACAAAGTTGTGCGGCAACCGCGGTCATACCTGTTCCCGAAAACATATCCAGTACTATATCCCCTGGATTTGTATAATGAAGAATCCATTGCATAATTGCTTGGTGTGGAGTTTTGGTTGCATATGAATGAGAATTTACAAACTTGTTGTTTCTACTAGCATTTATTTCCATATCCAACGGCTCTCGATTATAATCGAGTACATCTGTTGTGTTTGGTTTCGACTGTTCCCATTCATGAATGAAATCAGTAATCCATGGGTTAGGGCAAGCTGTGTAATATGGTGGATCGCTGAGGTTTAAGATATCCTCATCGCTTCCGTCAGGGAAACCTTCAATTTTTCGGAAATGTGGGTCTTTTAACTTCTGTGCCAATAATGAGGAAAAGTATTTTCTTCGCTCTTGCTCATTAGCAAAGGTTTTACCCAAACAGGTCACAGTCCCAGATGTTTGCTTCTGCTGTGTGTTATCTTCTAAAAACAAACCATTTTGTTGCATGATTCTTCCTAATGCGGGAACGGCCTATACCGTACCCGCAAATTTAAATTAATTGATAATGATGCGAACTTTATTAATATCTTTACCCTGACAAAGCTTATCTAATAATCGACTAAATCGTTCAGATATTTCGTCACGACTCTGTGGAAGGCCTTGCCCGAGGGCATTAATAAGTTCCGATGATTTAATTTGTAGCTCTTCCAACCCTGCTAGCACTAAGTTTACTGCTTCTACAAAGGTTGCACCGATTTGTTCAGGTAATTGACCGCGCTGAATAAAATCACGAATTAACTGCGCTTGGCTGGGTTTGAGCAGATCGAGATTAATAAACGGATCATCGAGCAAACTATTCAGATTACTAAGCCATTCATTTTGTAAACTATCGAGGCGCTGTTCCAGATTCTTCAATTGTTCACTTGCCGGAGCCTTGCTGCTCTCTTGACGGGCATTGAAATCTACCGGATTGGCATTTATCGAAAGCTGTTTAGGATCAATGGGCTTAGCCGCTTGTAATTGTGCTGCATCTTTACGCCAATTAACCAGCTGTTGCGCAGGGAGTAAGGCGATACCACTCAATATATCCAGTTCTGTAAGACGTTCGTCATGCAGCAGTCTGGATTTAGTTTCCTCTTCTCTACTGTCGAGATGCGCCCGTAAATAGAGTTCAATATAATGCTTGGCATACTCTGTTTTTAGCCCTGTCAAAACAGATATTTGCGTTGCTTTGAAATTCTCATCGTCCCGTAATGATGGGTCAGCGAAACCTTGTCTTAACACATCACGAGCCAATTTTACTTGTTCTTGCCACATATGCTGCTCAGGTAGTACCAACTGTGCCTCTTTGAGGTAGGTGCATAATGGGGCCAGTTCGTTAACTGACATCTTGATCTGCAGAAAATTTCGCCATGCCTGAAGCATCTGATGGTAAGTGGCAATTTCTGAAGCCGTTACTTTAAGGTTTTTCAACTTCCCCGGTTTATCGTAGCGCTGGATAGATTCCAAAAAGTTTTTAAGCTCAGTCAATTGTGTTGACAGTGTTTGCTCTTCATTTTCTTCCAGAACTAATTGTCCCCATAAAGGCAAACGTTCTTTGACACTTTGCTGTCCCTTGACTAGTTCGTTGATCTGCAGATCTGTGCGTTTTAACATTTCGCGCACAATGCTCTCATCACCTTGTTGGATCGAAGTAGCTAAACCATCATTCATGTCCAAAAGAGCGAGCAGGGATTTTAATGCGGTGATATTAAAATCCTTGGGTGCTTGGATATGTTTAAAGTCTTTAAGTACGTCAAATGAAATGGATTTGAATTTGACTACATCGCTGGCAGTCAGGGTATGGCCGACCACGACTAATTCAAGCTCGCCGCTATAAACCAAACAGGCGATCAAGACTAGCAGCCATTCCGGCTCTAATCGGAAGATTTCTGGTTTAAAATAGAGTCGGGAATTGATGGCTTCCAGCAGTTCAGCCTGGTTGACCACATGGCCTTGTGGCTTGCTTTGCAAAACAGCTAAAACAGCTTGGGCATAACGTGATTGTAATGGGGAAATTTTTTCGCCATCCAATAATTCAAGTGCGTCAAGTACGGCATTAGCTCGCTTTGTCGCAGCGCCACCGGAGACAACACTTAGCGCATCTTTGGCTGCACTTCCTATGTTTTCATAGGTGATCCACTGACTAAAAGTAGGATACTCGGGTGCTAATGAAACAAAGTGATTAGCCAAGATATGACTGGCAATGGATTCAAAAATATCCTTGAGGCTGCCAATATGGCTATCGCTGAGCCCAGAAATGTTGCGGACAGAGGTACCTTTGAGCCAGTCCATCATCGGCTTGCTTTGCCCATTGTATTGGGCAATGTATGCATCTTTGAAATGACTTTTTAGCCAAGTCTGCATCTCTCTCAGATAACCATCCGCTTTAAGTTTGTAGACATTCTTGGCGTTACCCGTAGCAGAAGCATGCAAATCGATAGCAGCTGCATAGTAGTTCAGGCTGCGATCAAAATCACCGTCAGCATTTTGCAGAATGAATAGCACTTCATCGCTGCGGATGTGCTCTTTTTTCTGTTTTGGCGGATTGTATGGCTGTATAAAGTACATGTAATAGTCGAGCGGCGGCTTGGCTGTTTCCCGCTCATTAGGTGAGCCTAAGAACATCCAACCTGGACGATTAACATTGCGATCCAACCATTTCAGCTCGTGCTGCCACATCTGAATATTTGGTTGCTGCATATCAGTTTCTTCCAGGATCTGCAGCATAGCTTCACGATAGGCACCGTTACGACTATCATCCGTAAGTAAGGGAATCTTGTTTTCGATGTAAGCATCAAAATCTTCAGTCTTTTTCAAATCCAAAAAGAACTGATCGTTTGCCTTGTTCTTTGAAAAGAACTGGCCATTAACTGTTTTCCGAATCTTAGTTAATACAGCAACGATCTGAGTTTCCAGATTTTTACTCTTTTCTCCAGGCAGTTGCTCGATACCAGGCAGATAGAGGCAGAGTGAATCACGCAGCTCAGCGGCAGTGGCTCCCATCTCGTTATAAACATCGCCAACAGTCAAACGATGGATTGCCAAACCGGCTACAAGGCGTTTGGCAAAGTCTATTTCAGTTGCGGTTGGATAGGCTTGATCAATACGCGTAAACAGGGTTTCACCGACATCAATGACCTGACCTACATCAGGATTGGTTTTGGCGCTGGGATCACTTCTGAGTTCATCCCAGTAGGTGTCATAAGAAAATACTCCCGGCTTATCAAGGGGGACTTGTTGCTCCATTAAAGCCTGCATCTGCCTCGAGAGGCTACGCAATACCTGTCGTTGTTCGATGCCCGCACCATGAACCCGCTCGAAAGTATTGATGTAGTCAGGATGAACGGGAAACATCCGAACAAATTCGTCGAGTCGTTCATTCATGCGATCAAAACAAGACGTGAATTGTTGCAGATACTCACGGATCCAGTGCAGTTGCTGGGCATCTTTTTTGAGCAAACGTTCAGCGACCACATATTTGATATCGTCACGTGTGATCAATACCTGCTCTGCACGGTCACGAATGCGTTTGACTTCCTGCGTAGCAAAAGCTAATTGAGTGCTGTCGAAAATGGCTTCCTGAACGCCACAAATAAACCGGAAGCGTGTGCCATCAATTACTTCTCCCATGACGCGCATCATTGCCATATCCAATGGTAGTTGTTGCTGGTTACGTGAGCGCAGGTAGTCGAGGATTTCATCACAAATCAAAAGCAAACCTTGATCTGGATAGCGTTGATGAAATAGCGCCATCATTTCTTCAAAGTAGGGTTTGTGATTGGATGAGATTTCATCCATTGAAGGGAATTGGTAATCAATCCCCATTTCCGCCAAGTTGGAGGTCAGGTTGTCTGTGACGATATCAGCAAATGCTTTTTTGCTAGCCCCGACCTCAAAGCGAATGACTTTAAATTTTCCGGCAATTTTGCCCGCAGCGTGGCGAACCTTGTCGTTAGTAATATATTTTGCAAGTTCTGGAAACTCAGCAACTGCCGAGATCACTGACATCAGGTGTGATTTACCTGAGCCGTAGTTACCGACAACCCAGAGAGATTTGTTATCAACTGATTCTTCAAACTGCAACTGGGGAATGATGATGTCCGCCAGTTTTAGTGCCATCTTGTCCGAGATAACATAAGATGCCACCAACTGCTGAGCTTTGTGCTGTTCAGCAGACTCCTTGAGTTTGATGATAGTTGTGACGGGCTCAAATTGAATGAGCTCTCCGTACTTTTTCATTTATATTCCCTCTGCTCAACAAAATGAATGATCGGCAGATTTGCCAGCTCATTCGCTGTGTAAGATTGATAATCGGCCCTTCCCGGAACTGAAAAGGTTAAAAATTGTTCTGTAAGCTGCCCTGGCCAAATAGCGATGATAGGTTTGATACGCGCTAGCTCTTGTAGCTGGCGCAAAGGATCGAGTTCTAGAGAGGGCTCAAATAGAACTTGAATCCTGTCAATCCATACTACTTCAGACGCTATGCAATTTAGCATTTTAGCGAGGATATCTGGTGCCCTACGGGATCGATCACCACGTGATAGCGGAAGCAAATGTTCACATAGCTCTTCAGATAGCTCGAGCAACGTTATCTCTTCTGACAGATGAGAAGGCGATATACCTTGTACGGCTGAGTTTACGATTAGCACCAGCGAGCTAGCCTGGTCACACAATCTCATAAGGGCTGAGTCGGTTTCCTTAAGCAGATCGTAAGTCGATGATACAATTGTAGTATGTATGTTTTGATCAAACATTTATCTGAATTTTTAACATGAACTGATTAGTACATTCTAGCGAGTTTACAGGCGTTTGTCTCACTTGTGAAAACATCAAAAAAGTCAGGCAATCAATCAAAGGGGGGCAAGTTAACTTGACCTGCTCCCCGTTGATTAATACACCGTGATGTTAGTAATGTCTTCATAATCCACATGAGGACATCTCCATGAAGAAGCGATTTTCCGACGAACAGATCATCAGTATCCTCCGCGAGGCAGAAGCCGGGGTTTCGGCTCGGGAACTCTACCGCAAGCATGCTATTTCAAACGCTACCTTTTACAGTTGGCGCAAGAAATTTGGCGGCATTGATCTTTGCGAAGTGAGGCGGCTAAAGTCGCTTGAAGAGGAGAATATCAGCATACCCGTAATAAGAACCATACGCTGCTCGCTCATCGTGCCAATACACAACTAAAACCACCACCGAATCCTATTTTTGCCGATACGCTTTGCATCAATCAGAGAAACGGCGTAGTCTTGCACTTAGTGCTAGAGTAAAGCTAACAGGATGTCAGGCTATGCGCGTATTCAAAACGAAATGGTTCAGCAAAGAGGCCAAATCTCACGCGATTAAAGACGGTGAGCTATGTTTGGCTATTCAGGCGGTGATACTAGGGAAAGCTGACGACCTCGGCGGAGGTGTTTATAAGAGACGCCTGAGTCAGAATCGTGACCGGGCCATCGTCTTGGCGAAAGGTGGCAAGCATTGGTTCTATACCTTTCTTTATGCCAAGCAGGATAGGGCAAACATCAATCATAGCGAACTGGCCGGGTTCCGTGAACTGGCTAAACACTATGCAGCCCTGACTAATGAAAAGATGATGGCTTTGATTAAAAATCGAGAATTGGTGGAGATTTGTCATGACGGCAAAGAGTAAATATAACAGTCCAGCACTGGAGGCCATCCATAGCGCGGCTTCTGGATTATTCAGCGTTGATGCCATTTCCCAAGAAACGATGCGCAA
>Ga0157364_1006443_pt1 | contig 12056 bp, 6 predicted proteins | sample AttsexASBM2_FD_111476 | JGI IMG/M metagenome (GOLD analysis project Ga0157364, IMG submission 111476) | Fungus gardens microbial communities from leaf cutter ant in Ribeirão Preto, State of São Paulo, Brazil - Atta sexdens ASBM2 | ecosystem: Host-associated > Fungi > Mycelium > Unclassified ...
AAAGCGGAATGCTGGTGAATCCAGGACTCTTATTGGCAAAAATCTTTCTTGATCTCGGAAATGAATTTACACAATTTTTACAAACATAGTTGAAAACTTTTCAAGCAATTGTATTAATTGGTTCGAAAAGAAAATTCAATGATTCTTCAGCTCTATTTGTTCAATATCTGGATTCATCAATGGAAAAAAAAGGAAAGATGAATGTTGTTGTTCTATTGTACTTATTGTTAGTAAAACATAACAAAATTTTCAAAATTTTATCACAGCGGATCAATCAAAAGTTTAACAATTATTTAGCATCGTGACTTGATATAATAGAATATAAAATGATGATGATACAAAATCATTTTTTTATAAATCTCTTAATATTAATGAATTTTCTTAATATGAAAGAGAAATTTGCAAAATTGGTGTCGAAAATTAAAGATTTGTCATAAAAGAGTAACGTCTTTTTTGTATAATTTTAATTATTTATAAATAGAGTATTGTTATTAATTATATTTTTTTTTAGATGACATAATCCAGCTAGTAATATATGCATTTATATTTTAATTATGTTTTATTTTTATTTACCAGTTTATTAATATTTATATTTATTAATATTTATATTTATTAATATTTATATATTAATATTTATATTGTGTTTATATTTATATAAAATATTTTGTTTGAAGAAATGTCATCAATCAATCAAAATATTTTCATGTAACTCATTTCACGGAGAAAATCAAATATTTCCAGCCATTAAATTATTATTCAAAGTTTTGCTATTAAACTGCAATATTGAATATCCATTGCTACATTTATAGGGAATGATAGCGTCATTTAAATTAATTATTCATTTTTATTCTTTATGCGTTTCTTTTATATACTTTATATGTTTTCACACCTTTTGCCTAACGAAAAACATTTATAAATTTTACACTTATATATTTCGCGAACTTTCGCGTTTATCAAAACGAGCCATTTCGATGTAGAAATTTTTCAATCTCGTCTACAGAACTACAGAAAATTTGCCATTCCAGAATTAACTCGATCGTTACACAAATATAACATCCGCATTCGTGAAATGTCAGCTTGCCCGATTGAATCTGAACGCTAACGATTTCTATCTGTAAAACTTTCATTGTTTTTTTTTTTTATCAAGTTGAGTAATTTATAGGAATTTCATTACGAGTTTCTCGAACGAGAGTACATGTTCCCTTTTGAACGCTACCATTTCCTTTTCCAAGCAAAGCGGGAACTCTGTCCATAACGAATTGTCTGCAAGTGCATGTTGTAAAGTCGGATATCTTAATTTAGTGATCATGAAAGAGAAAGAGAGAAAGAGAAAGAAAGAAAAAGCCACTACCAATTTCATCAAGTTATATCTCTTGAGGCAAAGATAGATCGATCAGTGGCACGATTCTAATGAATGTGTACTTGGAAAGCGGAAGCGATTATTGAATTCACTATCACTACTTTTATCGTATAAATCACATTTTTATAATAGGCCAAATATTTATATAAATTATGATATATTGAATAAAATTTTTAAATTAATTCATTATATAATTGAGATGTAAACACTTTATCTTGTTTAAATATTAAATAATAATTATTTAAATATTAAAAATTTATATTACTTTGCGCAAAGAGGTTTCAATCTTATTTAACTCGCGATTATGATCCTTCTATGATTAAAAAAAAATAATTTTGCAAATTTATATTTTTCCACTTCTCAAATACACATGAAGATGTCGTTTGTATAATACTGATATTTTCGTAAATCATTAAAATCGCTAAATTAGGTCTTAAATAATGCTTTTTGTAAAGATTAATTTGTAGCAATAATATTAGAAGAAAAATAAAACGGCTTTTTCCATCTATAGAATTCAGAATAGACTTTATATGGTATTACACAAACGACAAATAGCATCCTATGTAGTATGTCACGGATAATATGGGAATATAAATTAACTCTCTGACGACTCTTCAATTAATTTTTCAAATTGAGTTTTACTTTAATTAGAATGTTATTTAATATTTACAGCTACTAATTTAATTTGAATTTTACATGAAAATATAAATCAATATAAGTAACGCAAATAAAATAATTTTTCAATTAATCTTTATATAACTCTTTTAATTAAAATTTTACTTTATAATTAATTACAAAAGAAACTAATAATAAAATAATTGTTAATGCATGCTACATACTGTATATATCAGTTTATGATGCCCATATTTTTCAGTACGTTCTATATTTGCAAAATAATTACGCTCTCTATTACTCAAAAAGTAAGATGTATGTATGGTGCGTGTGTACTATATATATATATATATATATATGTAAATAATTAATGTGCCTCAAAGAATATATACATATATATATATATACATACATACATATATATATATGTATATATATATATAATACACATAGAAATGATATAATTTGCAACTCGGTGGAATGCAGCATGCCGACTAGCGATCGTAGACGAGAATGCATTGGTTATATACAGGGTGTTTTGCACGTGAAAAAAACTACGGAAAAAAGAAACGGATCAATACATAGCCACAAGTTATTTTAATATGCAATACAAATATACATACAAATGTTTTTAATATGCGTTTGAATCAATTTAATGAATGGCATAACGGTTCACGAAATTCTTTACAATATTTATCCCCGTCTAATGAAGCTGACATGATAATCAATAATATTTGTCTCCTATTTCAGTATTATTTCCATAATAATCCACATATAGAAATCACTTTAATAATAATATTGTTTTATTATAATTATTATTTTGTATAACGTTCCAGTGTTATTTTATGTTACATTTGCATAAAGAGAGATAAGTATAAGAAACTCGCATTTGATAATAACTTTCAAATATCAACGAAAGAGATATTTCTTTTTACAAAACGCATAACGATACTTAGACCTTACGATTACTCAGACCTTAAAAATATAAGGCAATTGTTCTCGTTTAAAAATTCACATTTTTGATAAATCTCTGTTAACGATGTAGATACTCGAAAGTTGTTACATTTGATTCTCATAAAAAAAACTTTCTCTACAAAGTTAATGCTATGCCGCGGAATGAGTAGTGTATATCGGGAAACTAAACTGGATACTTGTCAACTGTCCAAACTCACTTTGCCTCTGTATGACTTTTACAAAAGTTGTAAGCCGAAATTGATCGTCATGAGAATCTGGCCTGGTCCACATATGTCACCCTGTATATCATTTTATGTACTGTCACACCGTGACGTAGATTGGGCACTGCTGTCACTTGTCATGTGAAGCGATAGATGCACGTGATTAGCATCGTGTTATGTAATTCATATCCGATTTCACTGACAGGATATATGTTCGAAAATGAAGATTTTTACCATGTGTCGCTGGCGCATGACGAGAGAATCTCTTTCGTTAAAAGGAATTTCCTCACATAGCACAAAAGTCGATCCATAAAACATTCCAGCAATATTACAGGAACGTTATAGAATTGTTGCAGAAATGCTGGAATGTTTCTGTGCTATGTATCTTTTTGGTGAAAACGGATATATGTAGAGTCTGTCAGTATTTATTGTTAGAACATTATGATATGAAGTGTCTCGACCTCTTACTATCGATAGATCGAATGCCAAAATGTTAGATTATAATGATAAGTACTCGCTCAGCAAAAATGAAAGATATCTTTCTTGCTTATTAAAATGTTCTTTATTCAAAGAATATCTGATACAAATATAATATAACGAACAGTATTAATATCTTTGATCAATCATTTCGTGACATTGATCTTATATCGTCTCATTACGTTTTATATCACATTCAGCTTATCATTATCATCTTCATTATTGTGTAGCATTCTAGCATTATGAATAATGTAGTTTAAAATAAAATTTCATTTGATAACGGAACTTATAGAAATCAAATTTCTTTTATTCGATACTTATTTTCAAGAAACGCGTCATTTGTGCAAATTTGAGACAAATCAAGATAAATGAGAACTTAAAAAATTAAAAGAAAATTAAGTCTAATATTTTTATAATGATGATTTTTTGTTCATTATATACACTAAGAGAAAAATATAGTAATATTAATTATAAAGAGGGCAACTACATAATTAAATAAACTATTTATGTTTGTAATGATTATGAAATAATTTATTATATATGTGTAACTACATTAATTCTATATAAAAATTCAATATAATTCTACTTATATAGTTGTCACTTTTATAATTGTTACTATATATTTTTCTTTTCTCTGAGTGTAATATAAGTGTGCTATCTTTATTCTTGATCGATTAACTAGAGGTACGTTCGGGGAGACGCTGTTAGCGTTATTGTTCTATCTTCATCGTTCTATCTTCATTAAACATAAAACAAAAATAGAATGACAAAACGCACTAAACCTAAATATGATAAAAACAAGATTTCTTTTGTTCTGTATCTGATGGATTATTTGTCGTTAGCGCATGAAATTATCTATAAAAAGAGATCGTGATACGTAATGTCTGTTTAAAGCAAATGGTTCTTGCAGCATCCAAGCGTCGTTGTTCGCCGAACGCCTATACATTTTCGGAGCTCTCCCATTTCTTTTTTTTTTTTAGAGCGACAGATAAGCGTTAATCTAACCATTTCCTGATCTAGAATTATCTGTCGCAGGATAAGAGTGGAGCATATGGAAAGACAACTGGCCAATCTAACCGGGCTCGTTCAGAAGGCACTGACACACGCGCCGCACACCAGCCCTTCGCCGCGAGAGTACTTGCAAGTCCCACCGGGACGTGATCCTTACGCGAGAGCAGCAGGTACGTGTCCAGTAAAATCTCTGATCTCGTTTCCTCCCCCAAATTTCTTTCCGTACCTTCGATTTCGTTTTCACGATAACGTCGTTTACCACGGTTTTTCGTATCGACGTAAGAAGGTTCGTCTCAAACGTAACGAGAATAATTTATTAAAAAAAGTTTGTTTAGTTCGACCAGGAATAGCAAATTATAATTATTCTCATTACTTTTAAGACAAGCCGCGTAAATATCGTTATAGTTTCTCTTGAGAGATCTGATCTGAATAAAGACGATCGATTTAGCTGTTTAGTGATGCCACCTCGTTCATTCCCTTTCAATGCTTATTTTACAGAAAGTTTTAGAGCGCAATTCACTTAATTCACTAAGATAGTTTCAGCTAAGAAGCATACGAGACTGCTAGACACCTCATATAAAGTAGTCTCTACTAACATTCATCTTGTTCGTATCATCCGTGCCTGTTCATCTATTCATCTTCATCGTCTTTCGACTCTGACATCTTGTAACCACGATTTCTAGTAACAGTATTATGCCGCAAATACATTTTAGAATCAATAGTAGAATCAATAGATATTGAGAACAAGGCGGCTACGTCGAGTTTTTTTCTAGGACCGCTATTTTTACTATATATTCTAAACAATTATAAATATTAATATATAAAACTTGTGAAAAATATAATTTCGAGAAAAATTGAATTTTTTCATCCTATTAGAACTGTAAAAACAAAATGAGACATAGAGTTAGAAATAAATATAATATCAGAAATATCCAGTATATTCATACAAAAGTAGGCAATAGTTTTTGGTGTTTATATCACATTGTATTTTCGATTTGTGACGTCGTGGCCGCCTTTTAGATAAGTCAAGATTCGCTAAAACACAACTTTAGATATAAACGTGCATACGTATACATATATGTTGCATACATACATGCAGATATACATATATATTAGGAGAATTTATGCCGTGAGCTTTACGCGCCAGTAACAATATGCCATTATTTGTAGCTAGCGTAATTAAAAAAAATGAAATTAACGAAATTAGAGAACATTGGAGTATCACTTAGCAATATTTTCAGTGATATCAACTGTAATTTTATTAGAATAATATAGAACGAAATAAAATGCTTTTTTACAAAAAAAATAACGAATTAAACATTCGAAGTGCAAATTTTCTATTCAATTATTATCAAATAAAATAATAATTTTATGTAAATTCTCTCGATAAATATTTAAAAAATTATTGATACTTGTTAATTTCTCTTAATGTACAATAACGAATCTCGCAAAAAATTGTCTTAGCCAGAATTTTGTCCAATAATTTTGCCAATTAAGCAAAACTGCGATCGTGATTGACTTTTCTCAGCGAGCTTTATTTCGAGTTTAAATACGCACGCTGGCAAATATTTTCGCGTAACAGCTCGGAAAGTCGCTTTCGAGGATACTGAGTCTGGTTGAATTCGACGGCATATAGTTGCGGTGTAGTCTCACGGACTGAACTCTCCTAAAACCCTGCTGTACAACTGCTTTGTTATTCCGACTAACGCACACACCAGGCGCCGGGGACGAGTTCGACAAACACTCTAGCTCCAGCTCTGCCTCACTGCCAGGTGTGTCTCTCATCTTCTTCTATCTTCTATTCACCTCCGAATCACTGTATAACCGCTACTTATATATTTACATACGTTAATCTTTATATATATTACATACAGATATTACAGTTTCTATCTATATTTTTATATATTATATATATTTCTATATATATTTAACGTTGTCTCTACCTTTATTGCTGTTAATAAAACGCGTGTCCTTTAAAATTCAAGTGTCTCAACCTGCCGTTACAGATGACTCGTACTTAAGGACTGACGTTAAACCGCCAAAATTAGGCAAAGGTGCGCTTCAATATGTATACGTTTCTTTTATGTATGCATTTTTACGAATGTTCGCCGCATTGTCGCCTTTTATCTCTTGCGTTGTCATCGTTGCACGTCTCGCACACACATCCGTGCTGTATTTTTTCTTCTCGCTCGTACGATCCTGATTTCATTGGATATTTCATCAATAAATTTCATGGATATTTCATAAATTTCAATAGCATCAATATTTTCAAATTCTCGTTAAATCTGCTCATTTGCAATTGTTCTCTTTCTCTATTATTTTGCTTGTTATATTTATAATCAAATTTTTTTGATAACTTCTTTTTTGTTTCCCGTGGGCTGAAATGCCATCTTAAAAAAGAGTACTATTGTTCAATTTATAATACGTTATGGCCGATATATGTAGTCGATTTTTACGTCTAAGACTGTCTTAAATACAGATGTATCTTAAGATGTTATAATTAATGAGATGATAGTATATCTTAAGATCAGTGCCGTTTAAGCAATGTATTGAGTAAACTATTCAAGTAAATTTGAGAAAAAAATTTTTTTTAGTTAAAGTTGAGATAATGTTCATTAATTTAAAGTCACTAGATAGAAAGATTAAATTTGCTTTCTAATGTTATTATGTGAAATATTATTATTAATTTGTGCATTTTTTATACTTTTTGCTTTTGTACTTCAAACAAAGAAATGATTTTTTTAAGATTTCGAGAAAATCTATTTTTAGTTAGTTTAATATAATTGTCTTTAAAAAAATTTTATCTAAATGACATTAATCTTAAAAGAGAAATATTTTAGTAAAATGATGCCCTATTTAAGATGGCCTTATAAAAATTGATTATGAATATTGGCTTAATGTTTCCTACAATCATCCATAATTTTCATTTGCATGGTGCACACGCCGAAATCTCCTCTTCATGATCGTTTTATTCAGCGTTGGCTTTAGGGGTGATTCGCGAAAGTATCTACCCGTAGCTTTCCAGAAGTAAAAATCGTAAAACGTAATTATATTATAATTATATTATAATTATATTATAATTATATTAATTAAAACACTTACAAATTAGTTTAGATAAAAAGAGTCGATGAAGAAAGCTAAAGGAGAACACGAAAGTTGTACTTTCAGCTTAATTATAACAGAGTTGTAAAGTGAGATTCTTTCAACCGAACGAGAAAGGTATTCCGAAAGCCCGCGCTGGTTTATTCCTCATTATCGACATCCTGGCTGGATACACGCCTTCATATACACGCTTCTTACGCTTCTTATGCACATATACCACGCGAAAATATGCTGATCAACATCTATTGCAGACAAGTCGGTGTCGTTTGAAAAATCAGTGTCCTTCAGTGACGAGCCACCAGATATGAACTCCCCCAAACAACATTCCCCACAACATGCAGGTAATGGCTAGCGCACTTCACATTAAAAACAAAAAGAAATAAAATCGCAAAATATGTATGCTAAGCACGCTGTAAAGACCGAATTGCACCGTTGTCGGATCACTTATTGAGGAAGTGGTAGACGTTCGTCTAAACGCTAGCATCACAAAACGCTAAATTCGGAAAGAACTCTCGTTTACACATATAACAATTATCAAATATATGCGTAAATTTTTAAGTAATACTATTTTAATATTTTCTAATTCTTTTAATTCTTTAGATTCTATTAATATGATAGGACTGATAATGACAAACTTCTTCTCCTGCGCGTGCATTGAAATCCAATAGTTACAATTAAAAATCGTGACGATGACGTCGATCTTTTCCTGTTGAAATAATAATAACTATAGCAATTTAAAAACGATAAGAATTTGTGTTATGATTAGTCGTTTTGCAATGAGCTGGAATTGGATGCAATTTCGCTGTGGGATATTGAAGTATTTGATCTCGATTGAAGTTCGATTGAAGATTGCCACAAGTAGCGAAGACCTGTAATCACAGAATCTGTGTTGCTACTTTCAAAATCTTGCGAAATTCTCGATTCGTGCTTCACTTCCATTCGATTGATTAACGTGAATAATTGGTCACATTTAGTAATCCTTCTTTCTATTGCATTTACATAATAGATTCATAATTAATAATGCTAAATGAATCTGATAATGAATCTGGCACGTTATGACATATTTTTTTGTGTCGTTCCCAATATCGATTTTCGAACGCTAATAGCATATTCTTCAGAAATAACACAAATGAAATTTTTATATAAATAATTATCGAAATATGATTGGCGTTATATACATCTATATATATTTCACTCCAAAATTTCGTTGAGCGAAACAATATAATAATTTTTCCATTTTGAAAAACTAAGAATAATATAGAGTTAATACATCTGCATTTTAATGTTTCCAATTTAGGAGAAAAAGAAAAAATTTTGCATTATTCCAAAATGCTTATATATATTATGACATATATATATTAATTTCAATCAACTTATACCATTATTTCGCCTAACGAAATTGTTTAATCTCGTAATATTATGTAATGTCAATAATTTTTGATCGATGATAATTAGAAATAAGTATTCTACAATATACGATAATTCGTTTTTGCCACTTTCTATGATTATCCAGTAACGAATATCATATTCAATGTTCAGTGAGTACGATATTAGTAATAAGAGCTCGATTTAATATCGTAAGAAGATAAAGGTATATTTATAAACGATCCCGACACGGATACTAACACAATAATTTCTAACGCCTTCTCATATTCGATTCTGCAATGCCTACCACGACTAGCGGATACAAAACCCACGAAACCTGCAATCAAATCCTCCACGTTGCCGAGGATGTCGTCGCAAGGTAAAACTTCCCCATCTTTTTATTAGAAATGAAACTATTCGGCAATTTTCTTTGTATATTTACGAAATCTAATATTTTCATTAACATGAATGAAACGTAAACAAAACTTATATCAGAACTATATTTTCTCTTGAAATATTTTTATTTTTCTCATTTACAAATACTTCTCTATTAAAAATAACACTCTCTCTATTAAAGAGAAAGTGTTAATATTTTTTTAATTAAGCTGTAATTAGGTACGTTTTCAAAATTATTCCATTATTCCAATGAGATAAAATAAAAATAATTTTGTATTAAGCAATTCATAAATATTCCATCAAAAGTTCTCGGAAATCGGATTTTATTACATAAAATTTTCATAAACTTTCAAACATTCAAATCTTAGATTATTTATTATTTTAATACGATATTATATATAATATTGATTACAATAATTTTAAAACAGTCGAAATAATTAATTTTAAAACTTTAGCCGTAAGTATAAAGTATCCTCATTTTATTGCATTTTCTTTGAAAATAGGGTAATGAGAGTCAAAGGAGAACTAATAAAATATAAAAATTGTTATAAAATATTATTTTTCAACAAAATTGTTTTTTAATTTTTTTCGTTAGATATGAAATACTTTTACATACAATTATAAATTTTCATAGAGGGTGCTTTATACTTACGACCAAAGTTGTATTATGTTATATCCGAATAGTTCCAATTCTATGTCTATGCTTTCTTCCCTATGTGTCACGCTATGTCTACCATATTTATATGTTGTTCACATAATGAGCGTCGTGTCGAATCTTCTTCGGTCGTTCCGTCGTTTTCGAACTCTCTTTCTCTTCCTTTTTATTTTCATTTGTTTCTCGCCTCCCGAGACGACACTGTATGGAGGGCACCGGAAAATTGTAAGTTCATTCACGATAAAAAGCTGAGACGAGCGCTGCTGCACGTCGACGTTGCTGGATTTTAAATGAATTAATATGTTCATTTCCATGTAAATCGATTTTCAAAGTATGCCGTATGCGAGGAGAAAAAAAGGCGAGTGCTGGCCCACAATCCAGGCGCAAAACGAAAAATAACTAAAACTAAAGCCACGTACGTACAAATATATCCGTTCGTATGTGTTCATGTGAAACTACTCATCGGCAATACATGAAGCTCGCAGAAGTTACTTTGAAAAACATTTCGCATTTCATATCAGTCACATTCAGTTACCGGCGAATGTTATTTACTGTCTCTCTTTCTCTCGGGAATTTTCTCCAATTTTTTTTTTTTTTTCGAGAATATTTGCAAGACATCGCGCGTTTGACCTCATGTTTGAATGAGAAATTCTCACATGCCTCTCTTTTATTTCAAGAAACACTCTAAAAGAGACCGTGCGTCTCTTTTATTTCAAGCCACACTCAGAGAAGAAGACAAAACAGAGATAACAACGATATAGACGATAACTATTCAAATTTTATACGTAGAATATACATCTAGTTGAATAAATTATTTTATTGCAATTATAAAATAATTTATTCAATTGTGTTAATTCTATATATAAAACTTGTACTCATTTTATAGTTGCATCAATTATATAAAATAACTTATTCGATTATGTACATTGATTCTTTTTAGGCTTCCACGAGTATTTTCTTCAAAGAAGCTACGTGGTTTACGAGTTATCTGCGTCTTGATACATCATTAAGCACCAACATTTCATGAACATTCCAGTTTATTAATTCTAATGTACATTAATTCTACATACATAGTAATTTTTATAAACAATATAAGAAAAATTCAAGGCTTCGAAATAAATCAGTTAAAATTAATTGTCTTTACAAGTTGACACAGAATAACAATGTGTAATATTAATACATAATGTGAATAAATTTATTCATTAAACAATATATATATATACGACAATATATATACGTTTCGATCTTAAGTTCGGCTCCTCTTCAGTACATTTTATGTATAATCTTTATAAAATTTGTATAGTTATCTAATAGTTGCTATATGTTGTAATTTCTTTGAGTGCACGTATCATTCATCGACGACGATCGAGAAAGCGTGACAGTGCCCTTTTTTACGTGCCCTTCATATATCACTCCGTTCTAACGCTTCGCGGCCTCACCGGTATGCGCGAGATAGCAATTCGTGCGTTTATATTATTTTACGGGAGACTTGCGACAAATGCATTCCTTTGCGTTGCATTCGATGCTCGCGTGTCTATTCCTTTTTGTATTCTCCAGACCGAGTGATATGTCACGGCTGCGTATCTGCCGCCGATCACTTGGAAGCATCACGATACATCCGTCTTATCTCTCCACTCCCTTCCGTCCTGCCGGCCCTACTCGTAAATTCATCCTTTATTCATCGGGTATATGTACTTTTATTTGTCCGCAGGGACGCGCGACGTTGCTTATCATGGACTCGGTTCATTTGGGATTGTCTCACGAATCGTCTAACGTGTAAATTCGCGTCGCGGATTGTTTTCTCGGCCTCATGTAGAACAGATACACCTGAAACACATCAGTTGAATATGATTATTACGTAAATTCGCTTCTTTTATATTACACAAATATTTATGCGTTTTTA
>Ga0157364_1006444_pt1 | contig 12055 bp, 10 predicted proteins | sample AttsexASBM2_FD_111476 | JGI IMG/M metagenome (GOLD analysis project Ga0157364, IMG submission 111476) | Fungus gardens microbial communities from leaf cutter ant in Ribeirão Preto, State of São Paulo, Brazil - Atta sexdens ASBM2 | ecosystem: Host-associated > Fungi > Mycelium > Unclassified ...
GTAATCATTTCTTAATTCAAATAAATTAAAAAGCGCCGAATGCAATCGAGACTAGATATTGATATTAATTGATCCTAAATATTTTATTATTAATTTTTGAAATTATATTATTGTTTTCAATGGCTTGATCGATTAATTCTATAATAAATAAGAAAAATTACTTTTTTCTTTTAAATAAAATTTTTTAGTAGAGGAAGGAAAATTCTGTGATATACTATACACAATCCTGACTTCATTAATTACATTTGTTCGTTTATGTCATTCTTACTGATTAAAAATTATTATTATTTTATTTAATTTTTATATAATAAACATAATTATGTCAAAGGTATGCAAGATAGATATCGATATATTCATGATTATGAACAGTAGTTTAACACCTGTCCACAACTTGTTCGGACCCCTCGAAAACCTCTTAATGGCCGTGAAAAAGAATGCTGCACCCTGCTAATCATTTAGACCTCAGGTGGGACTCCATCGGATTTGCACAGTGCTTACGATACGGCAGCTGCATGAACCCTACGATTAAGGGGTGAAATCGACAACTGGGTTTCGATTAACTTCCTCTGTTTAAACGTTTACGATACGATCGTTACGGTACACGTGTCGCAAGAATAATATGATAATAGTGCATAGATGCGTTAGTATTACTTTCTATCGCTGTGTGGATTACAATAGTTATAAACATTTCTATATTCCTCTATATTTTATTGCGAAGGATGAAAGCCGGTCAATTTTCATAGACAAGTCACTGTCCATGATGCATTTCTATTTGCTTTGCCGGAGAAAGTGGTTGTCAGGCATAGAGGTCGAAAGCCTACATACGTCTTTATACATAAGTCTTTTTACATCATTCGAAACTTGATTGGAATAAGCGCAATTATTACACAAATTGTTTTACCCGGGATTGGAGATTTTGCTTCAACTAAAATTAACATTCCTACACATTACGCGACGAGAAAAGATGTATATAATTTAGTGAAAGTAACATTTCTTTATGTTATCAATCGAACTGCAATTAATTCTGATTTACTGTGAATAAAATAAGTATTTTGCTATGTTTCATTTTTTAAAAATAATTTTTCATTCATGTGTATCTACTAACATATATAATATACATATAAAAAAAAGTAATAAATATTTTAATAGAAATATTTATGTATTAAAAAATTAAAAATTCATGGAAAGAATGTTTTCTTAGAGTTTGCTCTGAAAATACGATCGTGGACAACATTGTATTTCGAAGAATTTTATGTACTAATTTTTTCTCATTCACTAATAAAATATAAAATAATAAATATATTTGATTAATTTTACTAAAGTACATGTTAAAAATCTTTAAAATTTTGTATTGTATCACAGCTACCATATTTCCAGGATAAATTCTAAGAGAAAATTCTTTACAGTTTTTCACAAAATAATACTAATTCTAATTTTTATGTATTAATAATAATTTCGCTAATTTATAACTACGCATATTTGGTGTAATGATATTCAGATTTAAACGGCCAAGCATGCTCAGAGAGGCGGTGTTTGGTCGATACCTCGATAAAGGGTTGACTGGCAACGACTCATCTACCCTCGTAACTTACCCCTCCAACTCTTTCTGTAAACGCCGTAAGCGCCATGCACATCCTAGACTTCATTTGCTTGATTATTTAAAAATGGTAGCTTTTATTGCAATCAATAGCAAAGAAAGATACTTATTGTTAAAAATGAGTAAAATTTTAAGCCAGGTTTTGAAATATTTCGAACTATTGAAAACATTATCGAAGAGAATGTTGTTATTCCGGTTATTTTCATTAATTTTCATAATATTGATGTATAATATAATTATTTTTGGTTTATTAATTCGTTATTTATCAAAAATCAAAAACTTGTTGCCCTATGAGATCACTGAAAATCAGAAAATCCATAATTAGCATCTTTACGTGAAAAAAATTTGAAACATCGCGTTTGTTCAACCTGGTCGACTAGTATATGTTGATTTAAATAATTAAGTTATTTTGCCGTATATATTTATCATTTCCCTATAGGCGTACAATATTATTATGTCTAGTATAATGTTATAATGGTACATTTAATATTCTAAGAATATGCTTTAAATATTAAATAATATTGTGCGCTTACATTATTATTTAAATTTTTCACTTTTATAATTTTTATTTTTTAAACTTTCTTCATATAATAAATTTTGTTTTTATAAAATTGTTCATAATATAAAATAAACTATTACTACTATTTTTATTTTTTCGATAAAATGTAACAATTCGAAATAAGAATGATTCTCCAGCTTTATATTGCGTAACATTAAATATTGATAACGCGACGATCAATAATTGTTCTAATACTGGAAAACTTCGACGAGACTACGCGACGCAATGTTACATCTCGTTATTCACTTGAAAAGTGTCCTTACTCTCGGCTCCCAACGTTCGGCTTAAACGTTTATGAATGTTTGACCGGAAGTAACGTATTACAACGCTTTGCTTGTAGTCTTAAGCGCTTAAGTATATACATGCTTGCGTTTCTACATTTCAAAACAGGTTCAATATTGATTAGGGAGACCAGTGATTGCTTTAGGATTTTTAGATTTTGCCAAGTTGGTAAGTTTTTTCTTTAGTCTTGCGCAATTTCAATTGTGAGAAAATTGTAAATCTGATAGATCATTTCTTATAACTTTGATTTTAAAAACAGACATTTCTGTCGGACGATATACGTGGAATTTAGGAACTGTTGTAAAAAAATTCGGTTGTTCGCGCTACTGTTTTCCCTCGCCCGTTGACGCTTTGTTCATTCAACTGTGTCGTCTTCTAGTCGCAATCATCCGTGAAATTTGTTCGTATCCATTCAATAAATCAACTTTCTCCCTCACTAAAAACTATCAGGGACGGTAACTTACAATATGCCTTACTTGAAATCTCTTTCCCATGTAGATGCATTTCTCACATGAACTCTTGCAACTTATGATGCAACAAATGACGACGACAATCATTTTACGTGTATGTTTGAAATAGGCGCATAGCAACAATTTTGTAAGATTTATAATTATATTTTATGTTAAACAGTATTGTAGAATGAATATATATTATCGAAATGGACATGCTTTCGTATTGACTACAAATCTACAATTAGAAATTAGAAATTATAATATTACATACGTATTTATAAACAAAAACAATTTATTGTTATCTTAATGTGAAATTTTTAATCCTTTTTCAGGACGTGGCGATTTCGTCGGGGGAATAGACAATGAAGCCTTGGATTTTTCGCAATTGGAGGACTTCATCAACAGTGACAGCGAACAACCTGCGACGTGAGTTCGAAGAGTATTAACTCTGCACATTTATACGATCGTTGTTATTTTCATTTTCATCTTGAACTGATTGTAAAAAAAAAAAAAGAAAATCTACCGATTAGACAAGAAACTTGATCTCGGACGTTGAAGCGTTCAATCTGATGACGAAGTTTTAACCACATTTGGAAGCCATGGTTAACGCCTACAACGCGCGTGTTCGTCACACGTCCGTAATGCGTATCGCCAGCGCGATGATCGCAAAACTTGAATTGTTGTTTGTCAGAATGCTAATGCCAATTTACATTAATAAATCTATTAAAGTCACATTAATGAATCCTTTTAGTCGAACGTGGCGAAACATTGCTCCTCATTCATATGTTACATATCAATATGTCGCATCAAAATTTAGAAACGCTTTTTGATTTATCAACAAATTTGAAGATAATTCTGCAAATTGAAATTATAGATTTACAAAATATTCCAAAAATATATGTATGTAATGCGAACTGCAAAATGCAAAATTTTGCAAAATTTTGCAGACATGACATTTTCGACGCTCATATTGGCGCCTTCTCAAATTATGATAATTAACGAATTCAGATAATACGCTTCTGCCGTTCAACAGCACGAGCACGCGTTTCCTGCGAACGACATGATGTATCAGGCTAAATTTCTAAATTGCTCCATCTAGACACTATGTTCTATCTAGATACTATGTACTTTGTCATCACATCATGACGATTATTATAGAAATTGTTACTATTGACAATATTTAAATTTTATTAATTCAAATTGCCTTCTGTGACACATTTTAATAATTTTCTTCGCATATTTACAGCAGTGCATATGAAACAAGCAATTAAAAAAAAGATATATATTTTTCCTGTCTCATTGCCAGTATAAATACGCGTGAAATTATTTGTATGAAATGTTTTAGATATTCTGCGTAGTAAAACAAACGAGAAGAGCCTAACAAAAAAGTTCGAGATACAATTATATATAAATTATATATAAATACAATTATATATAAATACAATTATATATAAATTATATATAAATTCGCGTATAAATTCTCATGTAAAAATTAAACATTTGACTAATTATACTCAATTGAAGAGTAAGAAATTTTTTAAGATCGTAAGAAAGCTAAGCAGCGTTATATATAAATTGCGATAAGTACAGATCATATAATTTAAATTTAAAAAAAATTAAAATAAAAAATGTGTTAAGTATACGTGTTAAGTATTACAATAAACGTATGTTGTTAATCAGTGAATATTGATGCAACATGCGCTGACCTTGATAATTGCCACATAGACATACATCGACACGTATGAATTTAGAATTCCATATTGTCTCGAAAATTGTTTTTTAGAGCAATCCTTTTAGCTTTATGTATAATAACATTTCAAATCAGTGATTTTTACATTTTTATACTGATGATGTCTATGGCTATATTTCATTTACAATCAGATCAAGAATTTCAGAATAACCAATTTATTTGATAATAAATAGTTGTATGATTAAATCAATTATTAATTACAGAGTATATAATTGTGTATATATACATATATATATATATATATATATATATATATACATATATATCAAATATGTTTATATATTAGCGTAATAGATACTCGTATCGCTATAAAATATCGTTTTATATTATTGTATTGTTGTCATTGTAATTTCTCAAGTGGAAAATAAGAAGTTTAAATAAAAAATAAGAAGTTTAAAGAATAAGAAATTAAAGTTGATGCTTTAAATAAATAAATGCTTTAAATAAATAATAATAACGCGCGAGCTGATATGGCTGGCTCTCAGCCTCCCATTTGGCTTCGGGCACGAAAACATCTTATTCCAGACCTGATCGCATATATTGACGTAATCGCGTACACCAGGAAACGCATCCAGCCATTCTTTATACGCACACAGTCGTACGTACGCATATGTATATTCAGTCCGCAGACAGATATTCAGGCAGATAACAACCGCAGAGGTGTAATGATATAATGACAGAGGCAGACGGAACGGAATTGATGGAATCACAGCGTGCACACTGCGTTAACCCTGCTAATTCGACTTCCAGCACTCGTCTTCCATTAAAAGACTCTCGGGATCATCGCACAACGACCGGATTAACCGAGAAAAAAGATAAAATTTTATTCTTGTCCAAGCGATTCGTATACTATTTATTCAACAATAATATAATAGTAAATCCTAATTCCTTTGTTAGTTTGGTATTTTAAAATATTAAACACTTTTTATGTTTATATATTTTTTTTTAATTTTTTCATCTTTTAGGAACAGGTCTACTTTATCTTAAATTTTTTAATTACTTAATTATTGATTTCCGCATGCTTTTCTCTTTCTCTTTGTTATTTATTACTTATGTGTTTCTGTATGTATTTCAAAGTGTATACATCGTGTATGCATCGTGATCGATACGCAATAGATATGTTATTTTTAAAAAAAAAAACATTAGTTAGATAAGCGGAGAAAATTCATAGTAGCGATTCAAATGAATTTATACGCGAAATGATTTTATACGGAATTGTCATTTAAAAAAAGGGATACGCCATGTAGAAATATATATTTATTTTTCGATTCTATAGTTGCATTCATTACGAAATAATATGAAATAACGCGCGAGATATCACGGTAAAAACCATATGTAACAAGAGATAATAAATAAAAAAGACAATGATAGGCACAATTTATATTTAAAAGAATCAGAAATTTCCATTCGATTGACGATATAATTACAACAGCTTATGCAATAAGTAGGAACAGGTATTTTACATGATTTTTTTAACGTGATTGTTGGAGATTGTGGATTGTTATCGAACGTTCCTGGTTACCGTATTTTAATCAAGAATTCGTGGAAAATTCATAGATGATTGCATAGCAGATTGCCGCCGCGAATCTTTCTTCGATAAAAACTACATAATAGAATCGGTACCATGTAATTAAACTCTCACGAATTCTGCTGTTGAGAAAACTCAATGCGAGATGCAGCGCGAAGCATCATTTACCGCTGTACACTACCGAACTGTGATTCAGGCGATAACGATATCTCGTGTTTTGCAAATTCAATGTGCAGTCGCGGTCTCGGCATGCATAGCTCTTGAAAGATCAATAAAAAAGATGTTGATGTAGCATACATACCGACTTCTATCAAAATGTTTTCTGCATCTTTATACACATATCAGGTATCTCTAAATAGTCTAAATATATAGCAAATAGTACGATTCTAGAAATAATGAAACAAAAAAAAAAGGTAAAATAGGGGCTAAGCTGGATGAAAAATTCATTCTATGTTTAGATATTTCGCGGACACCCTTGCCCACAACGAAAATGGAGGTGGAACGATACCCCACGGTGGCCGAATCGAGGCACCTACGTCACAGCCGGTCGCCCAACAGCAACCACCGCGCCTACCTTCGCCGCAGATGACGCAGGTTCATCCAGTTTCGATAGCGTGTGCTTCCGGTACCACGACGGTACCCAATAGTGGCTACAAAGATCCGCAGGCGTATGTTCACCCGTAAGTTGAACTCCGAAAAATAAAACTGACAATAAAACAACTGTGGTTTCGTCACGTTTATGGGAGCTAAATTAATATCTATGTTTATTCACGAAAATCGACATGAGTCTCTATCTTCTCGTATATCACGAAATGAGGAATAAAATTCGATGAAATTACATCGGTTCCACAATTCTATTCTAGTTTTTAAATAATAAAGATTTTAGATTACACTGGATTAAACGTGACTTCTGTAGAGTTTTTCTGTACAGAAAAACGACATATCTCTTGTAGCGATTTAATGATTCGATGAAAATCTGGACCATCGCTTTCCAGACACGCGCTACCGGAAAGTCCACCGGATAGCGGAAGTGAGCCACCGTACTCACCGCCGGGACATAATGACACTCAACATGTACATTCGCCACGTGAGTATAAATACGCTTGCATAAGAACATTTTACGAGCCAATTATAAAAAATCTACAGTTGCCTATAATTATAGATCAAAAAGCAGCTCTGCAAGAGATACTTTTACATCATCAGAATAATCAGTATCCTCCTAACTTGCTACCACCTTCTCCGAGAACATTGCCTGCGACGGATCCTCTATTGTTAACACCGGTTCTGACATCCCATCTTACATCGGGAACGTCGAATCTTCCTACGCAAGCCCAGATAGGACCTCCTTTGGTGCCTTTATCGCATGAACATAGTCCGACTGGCATTAACACGTTATACTCCCCTTTGCAATCGATCCCAAAGAAGAGGAAACTCAGTCAAGATGGCCTTATCCACGTCAAACAGGTGCTTGCATTTTATTCGTAATTTAGATTGTTTCTTTTTTTTTTAATTTGGATTATTAGTTGCAATTGTTATTTTTCAGGAACCCGAACTAGGTACTGTAGAACACAGTTGTAGCAGCAGTAGCGCAGTGTTGGATAACGATGAAGTCGCTGATAGCAATTACATCGATGCAAGTTATCAGTGTATTCGGTTCCATCCTTTCCAGCAAACATCTTGGCACGTTCTTTGCGATCATAATCTCAAAGAGTTGCCGGTACCACATTATAGAGTGGATGCCGATAAAGGATTTAATTTTAGCAATTCGGACGATGCTTTTGTTTGTCAGAAGAAGAATCATTTTCAGGTATTGCAGAATTAAAAATATAATTTTTCTGAATCTAAATATATCAATATATTAGGCGTGGGAAAAAGTTCGTGGCGTTTTTTTAATGCCATCTAACGGGAAAAACGCCACGAACTTTTTCCCATACCTAATATGTGTGTGTTTTCAAAATTATATATAAATTTTTATTTTTAAATAACAATCTTTGCAATTGTTATATTTTTAGATAACATGCCACGCGCAACTTCAAGGGGAAGCCGTATTTGTAAGGACTGGTGAAGGTCTAAAAAAAATAAGCGGTTTTCAACTACATTTCTATGGAGTTAAAGTGGAATCTCCATCGCAAACGATTAGAGTCGAACAAAGTCAAAGTGATAGAAGCAAGAAACCATTCCATCCTGTAACGTGAGTTTATATATCGATGCTATGTATAAATCAATAATATAATTAAATACAGTTGGATTATGCTGTAGATTGCATTACAGAGTTGAATTAGGCGGCGAACGTGTTACAAAAGTGACGGTTGGTCGCTTGCACTTTAGCGAAACTACGAGCAATAATATGCGTAAGAAGGGAAAACCAAATCCGGATCAAAGGTATTTCCATTTGGTTGTTGGATTACATGCTCATACTGCAGATCAAGCCAGTTATCAAGTAGTGGCTCACGCATCGGAACGTATAATTGTTAGAGTATGTAAAATCAATGGTGGAATTGTTCCATATAGAACCGAAATTAATTGTCATACGTTGCATTATAGGCGAGTAACCCAGGACAATTTGAATCAGAAGGCACTGGTGTGGGTGCTGAAGGTGGGTGGCAGAGAGGAGCAGCTCCGGATAGTGTATATCATGCTGGTAGAGTTGGAATTAATACGGATAGACCGGATGAAGCTCTCGTTGTACATGGCAACATGAAAGTACGCGACTTCCTTATTTACGCATAATTACATATTTATTGTCACTGAGAGTGAAATTAGATATAATGTTAAGTAATTTAGTTGCGTAATAATACATCATTAAATGTAATATATCACATAGGTAACCGGTCATATCGTTCAACCTAGCGACGTGAGAGCGAAACAGAGCGTTCAAGAAGTGGATACGCGCGAACAATTACGAAACGTACAACAATTACGCGTTGTTCGTTATCGATACGCTCCAGAATTCGCACAACATTCAGGTCTGGATATTAAACAGGAAGATACCGGTGTCATAGCGCAAGAGGTTCAGCAAATTCTACCGGAAGCGGTGTTGCCGGCAGGTGATATAGTCCTGCCAAATGGTCAGAGAATTGAAAATTTCTTAGTAGTAAATAAGGAGAGAATATTTATGGAGAACGTTGGTGCTGTCAAGGAATTATGCAAGGTAAAAATCGTTTGTCAATCTTTCATACAGCGTTATATAAGATATTTTATTTTTTACCTAATTATATAATCGATTTATTACAGGTGACAGACAGTTTAGAAACGAGAATAGATCAATTAGAAAGAATAAATAAACGATTAGCGAAATTGAAAAGAGGTGATAGTCTAAAGAGTTCTATCAGCACAGTATCTAGTATATCAGGCAATAAATATTCATCATCTATCAATAATAAATCATCTTTGCACGGAAAGACAAAAAGGCTCGAAAGGGAGGAAGAACTTCTCTGCAGTAATAAATTTATTCAAATTATTATTGTTATACTTATTCTCATCATGGCATTTTGGTAATTATTTCTCTAGCTTTAATTTAATTTTAATCTGATTTCGTTTTTTCTCGAACATTTAATTAATTGACACTATTATTTTCAGTCTTGTTGCAATGGCAACATTATATTTCTTAGAATATCAAAAACGTAGTACCGTTGAATGGTCTGCCATGGCAAGCAATGGAATGTTGGCTATTGGCCCGGCCCATCCACCGACAATGTCTACCACTTCTAATTATGATCGATATAATTCGTTATTACATAGTACATTATCCCCCTTCTATACTAAGCAAGGATCATATACAAGAGAATTAGATGGAGGATTATCTATCAAAAGTAATTCTCTTACCACACCTCCTCCGCACACAAAACAACAATTATACTCTCAGGAAATAACATGGTATCCAATGAGCCATCCAGGTCCTCAACCTAAACACGAAAAAAATAAGTCAGTAAAATATTAATTTTTTAAATAATGTTATTACAAAAGAAAACATTTTGTTATACATAGATTTATTAAAAACATTATACTAATAATATATTGTAGCGAATTCCCGGGAAATTGGCTTAGTAGAAATGGTGCAGGTGCTGTTCCAAGCAATGTGGATGAAAACGATCAAGGCTCAGATATAGATTCTTCATCTGTTAATAAAGGTCCAATTCCTTTAGGAAGACCTGAAGAGTGTTCCGCACATTTTACTGAACTCGAAAGTCCATGTCAGGTACTCAAGAACTTATCAATACTATTCACTTAAATGTTACTGATGTGTATATATCTGTATGTACATACTTATAGATGCACAATCTATAATATTTATTACAAAATGTTTATATTTTAGGTATATTGTTGCACAGCTGAGATTCATCAGTTAGAAGATCCCCAGCCTGATCATCCACCAGAAAAAAAGTCCATTTGTAAGTCTCATATCTGTTTTGTTAAGTTCATTAAAATATAATGAATCATTTATACAATTCAAAATGTAGTATTGTATGATAAACTTTATTTTATTATTTTTAGCAGATCATTTGGAACAGCCATTAAGTATGCCACATGAAGAGAAACGAAAATTAAGTAAGAGTTTCCAAAATGGTATTAGTCCATCTGATCCTAGTACTCAAACTCTTGTGAAAGAGGTACAAATTCTTTTCTTAAATTATTATTACATTGGATAGATCATAACAAAAAAAGATAAATTAAATATATTTGTGTATCTTACAGACAAATTATAAGTATTTACATAAACGAACAAGACGAGAAACTGGTGGTGGAGATTGGGGAGAAGTCGCTAGCAATGCCGCAGGATCATTACCACCAGAACCTAGACCACAATTATTCGTAGTAGCAAAAAATTTTAACACGTCTTTGGATCAAAGATATTGCTCTCCATCGTCACCAGATACACCCAACAATATTAGTTGCATTGTACCTTTATCGAAACATATGCCAGATACGCATTTAACATTACATTTTGTGTAAGTCACGCATGTGTGTATACTTTATGTGTATTTAATTTTGATAGTATATTAATCGTTTTTTTTTATAGCGGTATGCCGTGGTATTGGCAAATTGTACAGCAGTGTCCCTTTTCATTAAACTCTGGTATAGACGAAACAATGATATGTGGTTGGACCTATACTATGCAGCAACAATCTCAGTATATCGAAAGTAACAATCAACCGGGTGATCAATCCTTTCCTCTTGATGTCGCTCATTACCTTAGAAAAACTTTAAAGTTTCGAATACCTACAATGCAACCTCAAGAGGTAATTATTTTATTATGAAGATTAATAATTTATGATATATATTTTACAATATATTTACAATAATAAATATTTTAAAATGTAATAGAATGAAGACATTACAATATGTTTGAAATTCTTAATGCATTTAACATCGGATAACATAGTTTAATTATCATATTATTTTACAGAATATTTGCAAGAGTAAACATGATGTCGATTATTTGGAATTTACATTGCATTTTTATCGAGACTGCGAAGAACAATGAATATTCTCTCCTTGTACAGCACACTCTTTAAGAAACTTATACGTTTTTAGATATCTAACAAAAGTTAGATTTCTCTCTTCTATATGAAACCTTTGTGCCTTTGTAATCTGTCCTCTGCTTTTCATAGTTTACTCTTGTATTTTATATATCATATTGTATTGCAGTACATAGTATATTATTTACTAATAAATTAAACATAAAATATACATAATTTTCATTTACAGTTAACGTAATACATGTCATTGTGTAGGAAATTTCTCTAGATAGTGTATGAACAAATCGTACATACATGCATATACAAATATACATATATAATATGTATGTGCGCGAACACACACACACACACACACACACACACACACCCACACACACACACACACACACACACACACAACCACACAC
>Ga0157364_1006445_pt1 | contig 12055 bp, 12 predicted proteins | sample AttsexASBM2_FD_111476 | JGI IMG/M metagenome (GOLD analysis project Ga0157364, IMG submission 111476) | Fungus gardens microbial communities from leaf cutter ant in Ribeirão Preto, State of São Paulo, Brazil - Atta sexdens ASBM2 | ecosystem: Host-associated > Fungi > Mycelium > Unclassified ...
CATTAAAATTTTCAACTCTAAGCAACTAATGATTGTCTATTTACTAATGACCGATACATTACTGAAGCTACATTGGTTGCGTCTGAAACCCGGCTCGTCTAACAACATTGGTTACACTATGCAGCAGTATCAGTGTACACTGTGCAATCAGTGTAACGAGCAATGTTGAAGTTGTGTCTAATGTAGTCTTGCAAAATCATATCTTTATAATAGATTTTTTGGTGTAAGATAAATAATAATTAAGTTATTTACTTTGAATTTTAATGATGATATATTCATTTGATGAGTTTTTGTGTAAAAAATTTTGAAAAAGTATCGCTACTTGGCCTAAACATTTTTTAAGGTTATAGGAAACTTATCATTTAACTCTTTAAGGGCCGGTTGTTCCATCTTTTGGTAAATTTTACCTGTTGGATAAGCAAGATCCAATTATATGCGCGATTATAAGATTTACTTTATAAAATTTATCAAAAGGTGAAATAACCGGCCCTAAATGAAGTTTGAATTAAACATTTATCTGGAATAAATTTAAATTTTTCTTATTCAGATTGAATTCAAATTGAACATAATTATATATGAAATTATATATGAAATTTGTATTTTAATACATATTGATATGATCCCATATATAAATTTTCTCAATTGTTTTTGATGCCAAGTAAAAATGAGTACTCGGGTATTGAATGACATTCATAATGATTTAAAACAGCTTATAACAGCGCTTACATCATTCGAGGTATGTGCAGTCAAGTTGATATTTATGACATGTGTGAGAAATTAATGACATCTTACAAAATATAAATTTTTACATACTCAGGAAGATGAAGAAGGATTTCGGATATGCGAACGATTTTGTTTGTCAAATATTAAACACCATCGCTACCTTTCTATTGATAGTCATGCAACCAAGGAAGCAATAAATGCAGTGGTTACTAAATTTTCGATCCATGGAAAATATGAGGTTGCTAAAAAGTTTCAGGAACTGATTGATTCCTTCTTGTCTAGTTTTGACTTTGAGCAACATCCACAATATGATCTACAGTGGCATTTGTTGACGTTCTTGTTAGATTTATCCACTGAAACGCATAAGTCTAACTTAGACAGCTTAAAATTCACACGTGGAGAACACAGCTTTAATGCAGGTACTGGAAATGAAGATAACATTACAGATGAAATTGATTGGGCACAGTATTTAAAGGAGGGCCAGGAAAATTTCTTTTGCAATTATAAAAGTGATGATAGCGAGAGTGTAGGTATTCATGAAATATGAAAGTAAATTTTTCTCATTTATGTTAATGTTTTTTTATTTTTGTATTTGTATAGGAATGGTCTGATTTAACGGAAGATGGAACTGATGAAAATGATATTTCTTTGCCAACACAAAGATGTAATATTCAATTAGATATTGCACACCCTCTAGAAGTTTCTAATAGTGCAACAGATCAATTTTCTCTAGCATTAGTACAAAATCTTGAATCTAGGAAATGGCTCTTATCAAATGTTCAAACCGATTGGTGGAACAATCTAAAATGTCAAAAATATCCTGTTATTAAACGATCTTGTGACACCAGTATATGTGATATATGGTATTTTTTATTTTTACTTTTTCTGTTAATTTATTTTATCTAAGAGACAATAGTTAAATATGTGATATTGTTCTTAAATTTGTACTTATAAGGCATAAGACAAATTTGTCAGTTGTGTATAAAGTGGCTACTCTCAGTGAGTATCAAGTATGCAGAGAATTGTTATGGATGTTTTATGTTCAAACGTCAATGGTAGTATTTCAAGAGGATAGCGAATCAAAATTCTCAATACGTTCGGATATATCTATACCAAGTTTGACAACTGTACGTTGCTTTTATCATTTTCAAATTTTATGTAATCTTTCATTATATATTATATCGAATTATTATATTGTTTGTACACTATTTTCAGACTGCTTTTAAAAGTATCTTAACACCATTCTGCAAATATTTTTCGATGATATATGATATTGAAAAATTTGGATCTGATTTGCAATTAACTTATAATCAAGAATTGGAACTTCAGAGTCCTCCTTTGACCTATGAAGCATATAATGCTGCACTTAGGCAATATTTGTATGAATTTAAAACTAAAGTGGTTAATATGGAAAAGGATATTATGAAGCAAGGTAAGTTCATGCATTTGTTTGTTTTATTACAGTTTTACTAATAAATATTTTTTTATGTTCTAGAAAATTGCAATACGTTCTTATCTTTATCAACTAAGCTGAGAAGACATTTGAATATTATAAACATTATCTATGATATACATCAGAATGTTATAACTGATTGGAAAGTCAACCCTAATTGGAAATGCGCATCTCGACTGTTGTCATCTTTATATTATGAAATGCAAAATTCTCATAGTCGGGAAAGAACAAATATTTGTATAAATTTGTACTTACGTAGTCTTACTGTTTATCTTAATATAATCGATACATGGCTGAGTGAAGGACGGTTAGAAGATTGGCGAGATGAATTTATAATTGTGAGGTACAAGTAAGAAATAAATAATTAGAATTAAAATTTACCATAATAATAATAATTCACCATATATATTTTTATGCTTATTTTTATGTCTATTATTATACGTAGAATCACAGAGGATGAAAATGATGAACAAATTGAAAAATTTACGATTCGATTATCCGATAATATCTGTTTAACAGATCCAATTATGCAATTTTTATTGCAAAAAGTGCAACATATGGGTCACAGTATTGAATTACTTGTATCTTTAGATCGAATTACCGATATATGGAGAATGGATAATGAGGATAATGGTCTCTAATTGTGACAAATATCTTATATCATTATCTTATAAACTTATATTTCATTATAATTTATTACAGATATGAGGATTTCATTAAACATTGAACTACAAAATAAATTGTTATTCGAAATATCTAAGTATAGCCTACCAGTGGAGGAGACAGATACTGCATTGCAATTAGATGAAATATTCATACAAGAATATGATGCTGATATTGAAAAGAATATAATACAACAGTTATCAACTTTACATAATCTATTTCTCATGAAAGCCATGGAAGATTACATGCCATCTGAATTGTATAAAAACGATACAGTGGATACTCATGTGCATAATACTCACGATTCTAAAACAAAACAAGGCCAGATACATAACTTATATAGAGAGTATGTATATGTATTTATTAACATATTAAGATAATTTATGCATTAAAATAATATGTTTTTTGTAGACTACAAAAGATAAAATATATATTGCCGATGCAAAACATTTTAGAGAAAACATTGTCTGAAATTTTGATGTTACGTTATAACAGTGCTAGCAAATTAGTAAAAGATATTATGATTGATGAATACAAGCTGCAAACACATTTGAAGCTACTGAGGTTTGTTTATATGATGGAAGCTGGACATGTTATGAACAAATTTTATCAAATCTTGTTTTATGAGGTAAAAAGAAGTTATTAGTCTTTGAGATAACTTTTTGTGCGTAACATAATTATCAATTTTAGATCGAAAATAATCAAATGTGGGCTAATTCGTATTTTCTGTCATATATTCTTGAAGAAATATTTTCTCAATATTGGCCAGATACAAGTTCACGCTGGTCGGTTACGGTTCATGGCAATATCAGTACTCGTCAAGTATTACAAGCTGTAAATAGTATAACACTGCATTATACAGTAGAATGGCCTATAAGTATTGTATTGACTAAAAAAGTTTTGGAAAAGTACAATGAAATATTTAGATTTCAATTGAAATTAAAATGGGCCTTGTGGACGTTAAATAACTTAAAATTTTGTGGTAAATAACTATGGTTTAAAATACAATATGCTTTTGTGACACATTTGTATTATTTCATCTTTTTTTCAGATCTAGAAGATTCTAGGTCATCATGTATGAAAGATAAATTGGAACAATTTCAAATAAGACGCCTTGAAAGCTTGAGATTTTGGTTGTTGCACGCGATAGGATCTATACATACCTACTTGTCCGGTCAAGTATTACAGAGCCTGGGTTTTATACTAGAAAAAGTTCTAATTCAGGCAGATAGTCTCGATACTATTATATCAGGTAATGACCGTGATTATCTTCAAGAGGAAAAATTTCTCTTATTGCATGATTATTACAAAATGTAAAGTTTTCTTTCAAGAAAGAAAATATTGGGTGAAATAGCCTTAATAATTTTAATAAATATAAGCGGTTTTTTTACAGTGCATAATGAATACTTAAGTAAAGTTCATGAACATTGTTTATTAACAGAGGAATTTAAAGATTTAATGACAACTATAAATAATGTATGTACATCTATTGAGTGACTAAATAATGGCAGATTTATATAGAATTTATTTATCACTCAATTATGTTTAGATGATCGAAATGTGTATTCACATACGAGATCGGTGGTCACGCAAAAAATTATTATTAACTGCTACAGAATTGGATGTGATGGAGCACAGTTACATAAAGTACCATACGTATCTTGCCTTAGCTTTGCACAATGCAGTACAACATAAGGATGCGGATTACTGTAAGTTTTACAATTTATTAGCCATACTTAACGTATTTCAATATAGTTGCCCATAGTTTTGCAATCAATCGATCATTTTAAAATATTATTAAAACAATTGCCAATCATCATAATGTTGAAAATAAAAAGTGTTCAAATTATTTTTTCGAATCAATCGTTGAAAGATCAATGTGATTAATATTGACATATTGAAGCCTGAATATATATATATATCATATACCTGAAAAATATCAACTAGTAGATGTTAAATTGTTGCATAATCATTAACAGATTATTACTTCTTAACATCCTTCCCTTGTTTTATTTACAGTGACTGCCTTAAGTTCAGCCTTTAATTGCAGTATGCCATGTGCTTAATTCTGCATTAATAGAATATCAACTCTTATCGATTTAATGACACTATCAGTGTGCATCTTGATTTTTCCATTTAGAATTAACAACGACATCAATTCCATTTCACTTGTATCAATCATTGCTTTATGCTACAATATACATATAGTATTTAATCGTTATTTTACTAGAGCAATATTATCACTTCGTTTATGATTAATTATAATTATTTATATTGATTATTTTTTTATACAAACTTGTTGTGAGAGTGTAAAGATCTGTAATATTTATAACATAAGAATTATGTATTTAATTTTTAATACTTTTTTTGTACATATAATCAAAAGAAAAATGTTATCTTTTAGAATAAAAATTGTTTGAAATTATATTGGCTCTTCTATCACTGTGTATGATTATCAGTAATTGTTTATCCAGTGTGTCAACTTCCAATATCCTGTTTTCTTATCCGATCCTTTCCAGATAAATTGATACCATCGTCTGCAGCTTGTATCGACAGCAAATTATTCGAAGATAGTGAAAAATTTATTAAACTTATTACTGATCTTAGTCGAACCTTATTAACAGAAATTGCGTACCAAAGTTTACCGCCATCAGGCATTCCCCTACCAATCCCGAAATTAATTTACGAAAGGACTTGGCAAATGAGAAGGTAAGAAAATGTGACTGTATTGTATAAATATTTTAGTTAAAGTTTATACAATTACTAACTTTAAGTTTTAGTTCAGAATCATTGTTACCTGTTGAAGTATCCTTAAATGAGTATGAACAAACCTTTTCTTATATGCGGTGGTATCAATATGAAGAACAATTCTTTGTTCTAAATTCGTCATCATGTATCTTACACGACGAGATAAAAAATATCATCGCTAATTCATTGTAAGGAGTATTTTAAGCGAAGATATATAAAAATAAAAATATATTCAATAATATTATTTCAAATACAATAAAATGTTGTCTATGATGATTTGATAAAAATCATGCAATTTAGATTAAAAAATTGCGAACTGTACATAACTTTAGATTTTAAAACTAGAAAAACGTAAATATGGTAAAATGTATAGATATAGACTTAAATATAACGCACGTACATACGCGCATAAACACACATTTTATATACTGCATGTTCAATGTTAAGATACATAAAAAAAGTAATAAGATATATGCACTCCAATATTCTACAGAAATATTAATTATAAAAGTTTCGTTATAATAATTTGAAGTTACAGTTTAAAAGTAAAATATATATATATGTGTGTGTATGTGTGTGTATGTATGTGTGTGCGCGCGCGCGCACACACACACACACACACACAATATGCTTGGTAATATTATTGACAATTTATATTTTCACAATATATATTTTCGGCATGAGAAAAATATATTTCATATATAATAATATATTATAAAAAGTATAATATATTAAGAAAAGAAAAGTATGTTTGTAATATACATATTTGCAAAAAAGAGAATTTAAAATAACTAATAATGAAGTTAATATTAAGTTTGTTATACATTCGCTTGGTAAATTCTATACAAATTGTACATAAAAATTAACTTTGTGCGATTACAACGGTACCATTTTGTCCAATAGTTCCAGTTTGTGACACCGTCGGAGCATTTGACGTTTCACTCGTGCTAACGGGAGAGGATGAATGATTGGTCATATTTGTAGCAGCTAATGCCTTGTTTCGTAATTCAAATACTTGTTGTATTGCCTTGCGGAAACACAAAAAGTTATAGTCGATCACACCTATAAATTAAGAAGATAAACGAAAATAATGATGCAATTAATGCATGTTATTACCATGTAAGAAAATGTAATTTCCTTTAAATACATACGATATTAAAATTATTATTTTCACCTTGTCTATCAAAATTATCCTCTCGTAAAATGCAGACCAATGCTAAAAATTTATTCACTTCTCGCAAATACAAGATTGTACCATTATTTAATTTAATTAAACTGGAACTTTGATTATCAAATGCAGCAGCTTCTAAATCCTCTCTCAATCTGAAACAGATATGAGTAAAATGCAAAAAATAAATTGAACATATATATATGTATTCAAATCAAATATAATTGTTTACCCATATATACAAGAAACATCAATAACAACATCAATCATATCACAACATAGTTCATAACTTTGCATATCAACGGGTGAGCTATCCGTTGCTATATATATTTTTGAAACAACATCAAATAGAAATGCCTTCTCAATTGCTGAATTCTGTAAATATAATTATATTAAACAAATATTCTAGAGAATTGTTACAAAAAAAGAGAAAAGGATAAATTCTTACTGATATGAGTATATTAAGTAAATTTTCTAAAGTAGGCAGTTGCGGTATTAACTTCTGAACAACTTTGCTAAATGCTTCAAATATACTGTGATCATATATTGAGGTCAAATGAAAACTCAAATGTATTTGATCGCACCCTAGAGAAGATATGTAAAGTAAGTAGGAACAGTACTTGATTCTTTAAATTCTTCTTCTCAAAATCTTTTTATTACCAGCATCTGCTAAATCATCGTTAGCTCTTGTGTGTATATCTCTTTGCGTTTCCATCTTACAGTCATCCGACAATCCATCTACTTTATGGATAAAGACTTCAAACTTGATGGCCTGATTAACCTTGTTTGCCTTTGTGACTGTCGCATGAAGCTTATTAAGTGCCTCCATGTAATCATCCTGTGCATCTATCACAAATACCAATGCTCCACAACCACCAAATATCATGTCACTGTCAAAGGTAGGATCAAAGAAGTCGATTTGCCCAGGGAAGTCCCATATTTGAAATTGTACGAAGCTCGAATTACTTATATCGTCTTTAATTATCTTATTTGTACTTTCTAAGAACAGCGTCTCATTAGGTGACATCTTGTGGAAAACCACTTTTTGTATTGACGACTTACCACTACTAAAGAACGAAAGGAAAAGACATTGATACAAGTATCTTGACAAATTTATGGAGCATCATCTTAATACAAAGAACTTAACCGTACCGTCTGAGACCCATCAGAAGTATTCTAGGCTTTTGTTCTCCAGCTAGTGGATCCATGGATCCCTCGGTTTCACCATCAAAGGGTGCATATCCAAAATCCTTTGGAAAAGAACTGCTTTGATAATGGTCATCATAACCACTTTGATAATGATCATCATCATCCTAGAACAATATTATAAAAGAAATTCCATAAAAAATCATTAAGTTTAAATAGCTTACAATAAATGAATCCTTAATATATTTTATAAGTAGAGATAGCGTTATTGCTCACTCCAAATATTAATGACATAATTTATACTCTTAACATATATGTGCGTCTAAATTGAGTAAAATATGCAACAGAAATACAAGTGACATTATTTTTTTTTGTATCAGTATCATCCTTAATTATTTATCACCTTGGCTTATTATTTTCTCGACTGAAATTTAAACAGAAGTAAATTCATGTTTTTGCCCACTTACCATATTTATAAGATTAAATAATCTTTGTGCCAAGATTCCAACTGTTCTCCTAGAAGATTAGGAACCTGAAATCCGAAGAACGCACAGTGCCACGCCGTATTAACTAGACCGCGATTACATATAAAGGAAAATTATGTAGGCTACAAAGTTTAATATATCTTTATTTACAGTTGACGTAGGGTGTGTGATACAATGCCAGTTCAATGTTACCAACTCTAGTGAGCCGGTTCCTACTGGTCTAGTTTACATTAGACATCTCAGCGGACACAATGGCTGTGTTCAGTGTTGAGTCCCCTAAATGCGCCCATTTGATACATTCAGAGCCGCTGTTTAGTAGAATCAACCAATTGCAGTTGATCACGATTGACAATTAATCACGATTAAGCTTGATCGGCGTTGGTAAAACTGGCTCTCAGTACTATAATCGCTCACCCGATTGCACCAACATTATTTTGACTTTAAGTGAGGCTTAAAACTCTCTCAGTTTCTGTTTCTCTTTTGCTTTAAAACGAGACAGAGTTTTAAGCCTCGCTTAAAATCAAAGTAATATTGATGCAATCGGGCCTAGTAAGCTCTTAAGGCCATTCTACATTGGACATTTAAAATTGAAGCATCAAATTGACTGAAACAACAAGCTTGAGACGTCTACGATTCGACAATGTAGAATGACTTATATACCTGTTTGATCTATATTTTTATTGGAATATGCCAATGGATATTCAGTACTACATTTGCTCACTGAATGCTAGTGAGCTCTTACATCTGTTTGGTCTATATTTTTGGATCTATTGGAAAGTACCAATTAGAAGCAAGAGCTCACTGAGCACTCAATAAACGGTTATAGTAGAGACCCTTTAATCAGAGACTGGTCTCAGGATTTCGTCAAAATTTCTTCAATCAAAAAAGGAATATAGATCATCTCACTTCTCCATCAATAACAATGTGTATACATGATGTATACGCATCGCTATTGGTGGAGGAATAAGATGGCCTATACTCCTTTCTCGCTCAAAAAAATTTGATGAATGGCCAGTTTCTGATTACGGCTTACGACTTGCGATCCTATTGTAGAATAGGCATTAAAGAGTCTCTACCTTAACAGCACAAAGTTGAGTCTAAGTCGACTATAGCTTCTAGACATCTGAAAAATGGACGTCTGTAAGTTGAATTTAGACGACTTGGAACGTCTCTAAGTCATACAATGTCCCACTTTAAAGACGACTGAAAGCTGACTTTAAATCAACTATTCTAGACTGTGATCCGATTCATGCCTACACGCTCATGAACAGCATTCATCCTTGTTTAACTATAGTTAAACAACAAGGATGAAAAGATTTCTCATTTAAGCTTTATGAGCGTAAATCACATTAGACCTAAAATCGATTGAAAGGATGTCTGTACAAAGTTGACTTACAATCGATTCTAGAGGCCTGACTTAGCAAAGTCAACTTACAGTCATTTGTGCTGTTAGAGTAGATTGTAGTACTAAATGCATCCATTAGGTCTGTTTGATTTGTTTATACTTTTTACACTTAGCATCTTTGCTTTCTCTCTTTTCAGCGCCAAATATATGTCTATCTCATTTTAAGTATAAAAAAGTGTAAATAAATCGAACAGAACAATTGGTTTACATCATGTACTTGATGCAAATATTAACTAATAACTTTCTATTAAATTATCTTAATTCCAACAATATATTCAAAGAATGATGTATTAAATTGATACATATGCATTAGCAAGATTAATTAAATTCTCATATCATATATATATTTATACAAATCGCCGAGATTAAAATCTGCGGCACACGATGCTTGTTTTCCTGACATCGTGTATCGCAGGCTTAAGATAATTCAGTAGAAAGTTACCAGTTAGTATCCGTTTGGGAGGAATCCAATTGCACACATTGCACAGATTGCATTCGGAAACATTCACTGGTATGTCACTAATGCACCAATTGGAAATACTCGTGTGTACTCGTGTGTACTAGTGAGATCGTTTGGAAACGTCAAGAGAGTCACACTGAGTGTCACTAAACTACCCGTGCGAAAAGCAAGGGGAGCCGGTGTATTATGCAGCACAGACTTGCATAACGCATAATGCATAGTGCGTAAGGAAATCGATCAATGGAAATTCTTCTTTTTTATGGAATGGGCAGAGAAAAGGACATCGCGTTTTTGGGTCAAAAAATTTTAAGCAGTTATATTAATCTAGAAAATTTGTTTAAGTTTTACTATTTATTTTATTTATTTTTATTCTAACTTTCTTTTTATATTGCTCTGCCTTTAATAATATTTTACATACATTATACAACAGATTATTTGTATAAATGTTATAAAATTGTATGTAATGTGTCCTAGTACTATTTAGAATAAAATTAACTGTTCTCAGATCAATAATAAACCTTGCAAGAATTAATAAATCTTTGGATTTATTACGATGAAGCAACATTCAGCATCTAAAGTTTTATATCACTGATCAATTTTCTTCAAGGATTTACAATAATAAGACTTGTTACAATCAGAATATGATTAGTTGTCAAATCTGTTATGCTGATTCTACAATGAGTCGATAGTCGGAAGTCTTAGTCGGTAAAGTTGATCAATAGCTAATTTGTAAGATTAACGTTGATTGATCAAATTCATCGATTAAGATTAATAGGTCTTCTACAATGAGCCATAAGTCATAAATCAGAAGTCATAAGTCAGAAACTTGATTACTGTGATTGGTACATTTCTAACTTATGACTTATAATTTATAATCTATGGCTTATTGTAGAAGGTCCATAAGACTTAAGATGTATTCCGTTTCTTGCATGATGCGCATAGAAGCATAGAAGTTCATTCCGTTTCTCTTCATGCACATTCGCATGCACGATTCAACCTATCACCAATTGCATGACCCCGCCTCTTCTGGTGCATGAGATCTGACCGCATGAAGTGCTTTATCTCTCGAGCTTATACATTTAACATATTTTAGCGCGAAACTGAAATCATGGTGATTCGGCTGGGGCGAGTGTACTCAAAATCACGTAAGGGTTAAAGATACGTAAATAGGATGCTCAGAATACCCAAAAAATTTTTTTAATTTAACATTTCATATACAGGGTGGGCCTTTAAAATTTGGAATTTAATTTAGCTCTAAAAAAAAAACGCATGAATATTTTTCAAAGTTTATGACTTTATTGGAAAGGTAGTACATTGCCATTAAACATGAAATACAATTTCATTCAAATGACTTCCACGGCTGGCATAATACCCCATTCTATCAATCCAATTTTTCAATACATTTTCCACTGTATGAGCGCGTATTTCATCGATGGCAACTTCGATTTCATATTTTAATTCTTGAATCGTTTCTGGCTGGTTAGCGTAACACTCATCCTTGACGATTCCCCATAAAAAATAGTCCAGCGGAGTCAAATCGCAACTGCGAGGCGGCCAATTGACATTAGCATTTCGGCTGATTATGCGATTTTCGAAGACAGTGCGCAAAAAATCGATTGTAGCGTTGGCTGTGTGGCAAAGTGCGCCGTCCTGTTGAAACTAAATGTTGTCTGTGTCCTCTTCTTCAAATTTGGGAAGCAAGAATTCGTTTAGCATGGCGCGGTAGCGCTCGCCATTGACAGTGACGGCAGCTCCTTGCTCATTTTCGAAGAAAAATGGCCCAATGATGCCGCCGGACCAAAAA
>Ga0157364_1006446_pt1 | contig 12055 bp, 6 predicted proteins | sample AttsexASBM2_FD_111476 | JGI IMG/M metagenome (GOLD analysis project Ga0157364, IMG submission 111476) | Fungus gardens microbial communities from leaf cutter ant in Ribeirão Preto, State of São Paulo, Brazil - Atta sexdens ASBM2 | ecosystem: Host-associated > Fungi > Mycelium > Unclassified ...
ATATATATATATATATATATATATATATATATATATATATATATATATATATAATATTCATATTCAACTGTATAATATTATTCATTCATTGAATCGATCTTATATAAATGAAAATTTTTATAATTATTACAATATTTATTTTTTATTCTCATTATGTAAATCAGAAAAAGTTCATAAATGCATGAAAAATAAACGTATTATAACTCAAATATACAAACAATTTAATTCTCACACAATAAAGAAAAAAATTTGGTAAAACCGCTGGAAAACAGTTGAAAATAAAATGCCTCCATCATTTCTCACGTGCATTCGTAGCACGATAAAAACTCACGGTAATTCTTGTTAATCTTGCTACCGTGTTGCGGTAACTGTGCGCATTCCCATCAGTAATTACTTACGTCCGACGGTGTGAATATACATCGTATGCCAGGGGAAAGTAAGAGAAGATATGGTAAAACTAGGCACACATTATACGAGCGCGAACGTGTAGCATTACTTGAGGTATCCAAATAATTCACATATTTTAAAGCGCCAATAAAATATCTTACTGCACCTGCATTTGCTTGGCATTCGGCATCACTGATATTGTGCGTAATCTACAAGGTATAAACGTTATAAATCTGCAAAGACCAAAAGTTCAACAAGCAAAACAACAAACATTTATTACATCATTAACTTCTATACACTGAAAAAAAGTCGAAATATTTGCAAGTAAATGTTACATATGATGTTTCCTTTGATGACATTTATTGGTTATAAAAAAATTTGAATTGTAATGACAAAATATACAAATATTTTTGTAAAATGTATCTTATTAATTGCAAGAAATAAAATGATTTTCTTTATTAGGAACGCAGTATTTAAATAAAGATTTATTTCAAACATAATAAACATTATATCTCATAAATAAAGTATAAAACATTATATCTCATAAATAAAGTAAAATAAATTTAAATAGATTTTTTCAGTGTATGGAAAAAGTTTGTATAAAAAGACGGAAACTATTCTTACAAACTTTTCTAACAAACGTATACTCGGACGGAGTTTTAGACGGGGAGCACGTAAATAAAAATTTACGATATCGATACAGATGCCAGTGCTTAGTACGAGCATCCAGTCTCAGTGCCGGACGATATCGGCAACAATAAAGCCTCCAGTTTCTGCTAGTAGCCCGTGCAAGCACGCGACCACACGAATCATTCAATTTTTCAATTAGCGTGCATTTGTTACAGCGCGCTATCGCGACTTTAATGCGATCGTGCGCGCTCGTACAGATCGTGCGACGACGTACAATTCCAGCACATTTCGCAGATGCCCTTGTCACAATTTAATTATATAGGTAGCCCCGTCGTTACAATGTCTGGGTACGCATTAGCACATATTACCCCAGCTGCTAAGTGACGCGGGCAGTCGTCACGCTTATAACAATTTCGTGTAATGGGCGTCTTCCTGATTTCGAATGCTGTAACGCGGATATACCTGTAAGACTCTTCTTGAGACGTTACTTTTCTCGACTCTCTCATTGTCGTCATAGTCGCTCGGTGACGTCTCGTAAGCGCGATAATTTATCCTGACGACTTAATGTTGTAGCGCGAATGAATATACAAGATCGGACATGTAGATTTGGTAGTTGCAAATATACAGACTAAAAAAAAAAGCAACTTTTTTAAATTAAAATTTTTAATTAATGAAAAAATATCTAGAGGTTTATTCAATTATTTACACGTTTTTATCATTTCTTTTAAAGTCTTTTTATTGTAATTGATGTTAATTGTTAACGAGAAGGAATAGTATTTACGTAATTCAACACATTTTGCTTATTCGGATAAGAATAAGAAAATTTACACAAATTTATACGCATACATAAAATTAATTCCAATATACGTAATAAATGCAATTGTAAAAAAATAGGCAGATATAAACTTTACATACATTTAAAATACATTGACAAATGAATGAAATAATTTTCAAATTATACTTTCCCTCTTTGTAATCATGATAATTTTTATTTGTTTGCTTCGTGCGTTCTTAAAGAACTTGCTCTAGAACGTTAATAGAGGCTTTATTTAACTGTCTACTTATTTCTTTATGATAATTTAATATTGAAATTTCAAAATTATAGACATATTAGGTGTGGGAAAAAGTTCGTGGCGTTTTTCTCGTTAGATGGCATTAAAGAGACGCCACGAAACTTTTTCCCATACCTAATATATACGTAAAATATATATTAATGTATAAGCGCAATATTTGTACGCTTATTTCCATCAGCATACTAACGCGATTCGCGTGACTGTATATTCACGATGTAATTTCAGATCTTTGCTTATTAGAGATATACGTGGTGAAAGCGACTATTACGTTATATAGTATATTTTCGTTATAATCCTGAGTGGAGTGTGCGGCATCGAGGATACTGCATCGGCACAAAGAACGTACGACGAATTTTAATGCGGGATGAATTACGGAATCCGTAACTTTTCACATTACGTACCAATCGTGTAAACATGTCATTGCAATTTCATGAGAGAACGCGCGTCGCCTGAATGTACGCGCGTGCATTTCATAAGGCTGAAGACTTAGATATATCTTCGACAGCTTCTCTTGCACACTTCTCTACTGAATGTCTTCCCTTTTTTGGAAAAGAGAATTAGTTTTACGTAATACTAACATTGCGTTTGACCTTCGTAGTTAACTTGGCATTACTTATACAGGAAGCAATTGTCGGTCTAATTGCAGCCGATGTAATCGTGAAAATCGTTTGTAATTGAACAGAAAACCGTTGCGCTTGGGTGAATCTGCAAAATATCTCCATAGCTATATAGCATGAAACTTAACAATAATGACCTCGCAAAATACGATATGTTATCTCAAGTCAACCGTGAGTATAGCGATTGTTTGTTTACGTACCGTGACAAAAATACGTATTAATTACAAATTACACTAATAGTAATTATAATTAAAATCGTGAAAAGATGCTTGGAACCGAAGCAAAAATAAAATCCGTAAATCTTAAAAATTATCTTTAAGTAAATAAACAAGCCGAAGATAGTTATTCATAACGAGAACTAATTATTAATTCAACTTGAATTAATGAATTCTATAAATATTCAATAATGAGTAACACAATAGCGAGTCTATCACGAATCAAGACTTTTCTTGAAAGAACCGACAATCTGAGAGATAATCTATTGTGCACAAGTCTATTCTTAGATGCATCAAAGGAATTATAAGAATATACTCGTTAGTATATTCAATGAATAAATATTAAGTATAAAACTTAATAGCTCTCTCACTTATAGATCGGAGGATAATTTATTGCGAGTCAGGTCAAAAGTTTTTATTACGTTGATTCATCGTACCTTATAATTAGTCGATAGAGATAGACAGCAATTACGCAACAAGAACGAGTGGTTTTATCAAGTTTGTTTCTTTCACAGGCGAAATGGCGGTTCTCTATCTTTACATGCGGTTCCGATACAATTGGAACGAAGTGACGTTCAGCATGTTCTCCACGTTTGGCATGGTAACTAATCTGATCGGTAAGAAAAATCACTTGAAAATGTCTCGCACGTTAATTAATGAGCGAGAGGGAGGAAAAAAAATAGAAATTTAAGCGAGCGCTCGTAAAATCGTTTATGCGCAACGAATTCTTCCGGTTCATTCACTGATCTAACTACTAATTTTGAAGTAGAAATGTACATTCTGCTTCGTGTAGAAACGCGGACGCAGCGTACGAGTCGGTCGGAGCAGATAATCTCCTCCGATTGCCATTTCACGCAAATCGAAGGTATCCGTTAGCTCTATTCTCGTAATGATGCTGTACATACATCGAGTTAATCAAGGCTTTTTGCGTCCATGGGTCGATGAAAGCAAACGGGAGACGTATCTTATGTAAGAATGAATATCGTTGCTAAGCGGAATCATCAACTGTCGCTTTTATTCTAGCTGATTATAGAAGGTAGGAATTACCTTGAAAATGCAATTGCTTGTTGCAGCAGTCAACTGGTAGTACAAAGTAGAAAATATTAGACGAATATTTTGCAACAGAAAGGCAGATTGCCAATGGTGTGCATGTAAGATAAAATCTGTTAGAATTTGTGTCTTACGAACGTGACACTTTAATGTCGTCCTATTTGAATTAGGACTGTTACTTTTGACAGTTTGAACATTTGACAAAATTTAAAGCTTCGAAAAAATTAAAATCTTCAAAGTTAACTTTAAACTTAAGATGCCAAACTCAAGATGCCAAAATTTTTAAATTCGAAGTTAACTTCAAAGCGACGAAGTTTCGAAAAATATATTTGTGTAAATAGTAAAAATAAAAATATATTCATAGTAATATTTACATATTTTTGAATGAAAATATATTTGTTACTATTAATTATATAATTTTGATTCTTTGAAGCTTCGAAACTTCAATCTTCACGAATGTCGAAGCCTTTGAAGCAAATCATCAGCCTTAATTCGAATATATCGTATAGTTGTTTCCGTTTGACTTTCTATTTGACAAAAACTTTCTATTTGTCGTATATGTAGATTATTCTACAAATTTTGCAAAATTTGTAGAACGCATAAAATCCAACTTTCACATTTTTTTTCTTTTGACTAACGGATCACCTGGAATTTTACAGCGCTCGTTCGCTTACTAATCCTTTAGAATCATTATTCGTGCGATCGTCCGATATATTCGTCTCGCATGAAAAAGTAAAAGATTTTTCCTTCTGATACGCAGGTACCGCGATCTCCGTCGGTATCTTCAGTCACATTCTCAAGATAGACGACGCGATCGTGGGTATCATGAGCTGCACGAGTAAAATTTTAGCAAGTTTCGTTTACGCGTTCGCCACGTCCGCCTGGATGGTCTACGTAGGTCAGTCTTTTTAAAACGGCTAACATCAGGGTAACAACTACGTATATAAAATATATATATCACAGTATAGCCCCAGTCCCAACGCGAGTGTATCTAATAATGGACCAATTACTTATTTCAGCCGCTATCGTGGAGATCGTGAACGGCACATCTTTCATCGCCATGCGATCGATAGCTTCTAAACTCGTGCCCACCGATGAGCTCGGTAAGAGAATATAAATAAAAATTTTTCCTTACGCTATTATATTATATTTTTATATCTCGGAGTTTTATGATTTCAAGAAAAAAATGAAGTATTATAAAATTTCGTATATTATGTACATGATTGAAATATATATATCATACGAGTTTCTTGGAAGTGTTCAATTTGCGAATCGTACACTTCCTGTGAACTTCCTTGAAAAATTCCACAGAAAAGACGCAACTTCAGTTGCGATAACGTCACGCGGATACATATATCATATTTATAGAAGAGCTCTCTGTAGAAGCGCAAAATAAATGAGCGTCTTTATAATGAAAATGACAAACAAAAAAATTACACGATCATTATATTAATACTTTAGTGCCAATTAAAAATGTTTTTTCGACTTGAGCTCAGTCTTTACCTTACGAAGCAGGTTGTTTCGCGGAACCGCGTAAATCGGGTAATTTGGACACCAAATTACATTTACGTGGCAATGCTGCTAATTTTTCCATCACGAACAAAGCCTAACGAGGCCTTCCTGCCCGGTTAACGGCAAGGAAAATTCAACGCAATTTTTATTCTCTATCCGAAACTAAGACATACACGTTACGTAATTTTGTAGGTAAGGTGAATTCACTGTTTGGCGTATGCGAGTCCCTGATGCCGCTTGTTTATGGGCCAATGTACAGCGCCATTTATGCGGCGACCATGAATACGTTTCCGGGGACGTTCTTTATTGCCGGAGGATGCATGACAATGCCCGCGGTGTTTGCATTCTTGTGAGTAGCATGATCAAGTCACGATTATAATGTGATATGTTACGTTAATGATATATTACGTTTGCCAAACGTGATCTTCCCATGAAACATTAGATTCAAACTGTGATGAAAATTGAATTAAGTTTGCAAGTTGCGATTGTATGACGTTAAATATTTCTTAATTGTTTCAGCTGGTTGTACACGGAACATCGAAAGGATCGCATGCTGAAGGAGCAGAAAGAACCCGAAACTATGATGAATCATAAAAGCGAGGATGCGACAGATTATAATTTGAAGGCATCAACTCCTCGGATCGTGGACACACAGAAGAACGCACAGAAAACCGAAATGATGAATGGCATAGACAACGCAGCCTTCGAATCTGAACAGTTGTGATCTCACGATTTACGTGATCCTTTTTTTTTTAATACAAAGTCGTATAATACATCAATAATACCTCATCACAAAAAAAAAGGACTTAAAGAATACTTTAAAGTCGTTGCGATAAATGCTGGTCACGTTGCTGATAAAGGCGCTAGCGAATTTGTTTTACGAGTGAAACACCAAAGGCAATCGGTATTCGTTAGCAAATACTGATTAAGCGGTATGTTGAAACTCAAAGTGTACGAAGATTCTGGTGAATCATCTTTCATTACATTTCAAGATGATCGAGAATCTCAATATTTAGCAAAGATGACAATATGATATGTGATTTATTAGAGGTATAGAGAGTGCTTCTCCAAAATAATGTGCAACAGAACTCTTGTTACGCAGTTTTAGTATCCAGTGGGAATGAATTAGGATTCTAAATTATGATATTTCTCAAATCCTACGCAACTGCTAACTGTTATCACCTTCATACTGCATCAAGGTGTAAATAAAGCACTTTATTGAGACTTCCTCTTTGCCATCCATGACTTCACTTACTGCAGCTTGTAGATCTTGTTTCAAGTATTCTCAAGATGTAGAGATACTCCGAATGAAGGATAACTACTAGTTTATTTCTAATTTAACAATTTTAAATGAAAATAGTATCCAACAAAAGAGTTAAAAGAGTTAAAAGAATTTTTTTTTAAGATTTTGACGACATGTAATTAATGCAATCATTTTAAAAAGGACATTATTTTAAGAATCTTATTTTTTTAGAAATACGTACAATGAAGATTCCTCTTCAATATCTTTGTTATAAAGTCCTTTTTAAGTGAATAATTTAGTTACATGTAATATATATTGTATATGTATGTGCGTGTGCGTGCGCGCGCGCGCGCGCGCGCGCGTGTGTGTGTGTGTGTGTGTGTGTGTGTGATATACATATACATATAATTTGTTGTAATTTTTTTGGCCGTCTTTAATTTAGTATTCGTTTAAAAACGTTCATTATACAACAAAAGCATCGTATTTGAACAAAATATCAAACACGACACAATTTTTATTTAAAAAGTTACATATATATATATATATATATATATATATCCTTTATTTCGGGTACACTAGTAGAAACCGTACTTAAACAGATTACGACGATAGCGTGAAAAGAATATGCGCATTAGATATTCATATTGCATTATTGGGTAGATTAGTTTCCAATCTCTCTCTCTCTCTCTCTCTTCTCTCCCTATTTTAATATTTAAAACTTCTGAAAAATTCAAACTGTGACCTACTTTCTTCTTAGCACAAGTTTCGTAACAAGCATGCTGATCGCATGATATTTATGAGGATTTATTAAGGAATTTTGTCAAAAAAAAGCTTTATATCGGTGTATAACCGTCTTTTATCAATCTTAAATAGTTTACTATAAACATTGAGATGTAATTCACGCATATATGCGATATAAATTCAAAATTGATAAAACAATGTATTTGTGGTACCGTAATAGCGTGATAGCGTAATATTTTCCACATACACGTTTTTCTTTAGAGCAGTTGTTACGACTCCATACAACACAGACCTCCAAGAAATGTCCTAAAGACATCCAGAAGACATCTCTATGTCATCTGAACCTTCTAAGAATATTTCTCGAATAAAGTGTGTTGTATGGAGACTTGTTAAGTTTTTACACAGGTTGCACAGATTTTTGTAATTTTATGTGTGATAAATTTAAGTGCGATAATTTTATTACCTATATAACATGAATGTAAAAATCGGTTGCGTACGTTAATTTCATAAATCTGTTTAAATAATAAACTGATTATGCTAAATAAATAAAAAACTGATTGCTCTCCGTGATTGCTCTACGTCTACACATTCTGATACAATTTATTTATTTATAACAATTTTGTTAATAGTTAAGCCCATTTTAGGCGATCTATAATTCGCATCAGATTCCGAATATTTTGTTTAACTTTATTACATATGTGCTGTGTAATACGAAAAAACAAACATATTGCTCGATATTGTTTTACATTTTACGTATACCAATAAAGTTGAAAAATAAAAGCAGCAAGTTTTCTATGCATTTAATAAAAAAGTAACTTTGTTTTAAATAAAATTATATTTAATGCATATAAATATACATATGATGTGTATATACATGTATGTATATGCATCATGCTAATCGCACAAATTACAATTACAAAAAAATTTTAATAGACTCAACGACTATATTAATTCATTTATCCCTCTTCAATCTTTTTAATCGTAATAAGCATGAAATCATAGTTTCACAAAACAAAGAGTTAAGAACGTAAATCGACTATATTTTACGTTTGTGAATAGCTGTAAATTATACAACAGTTATTTGTAAAGACTGAAACTGTGTTGTAAATATAGAGCAATAGTATATAATTTATCTCGTCCTTTCTTTTTAGATTTTGCTCATAATGTGCAACAGAAGTAAGGAAATAGCAAATAAAGCTAGAACTTAATTATAAAAGTTGAAGTTTTTAATTTGTCTTTATTTCATCATGTTTCTCCTCTTATCGAGAGAACTTTCATCATTGAACTTTCGTTTCTCTTGATAAATTCACAAATCCACTAACAATTCTTCTATGTTTCTTAACTTTTTTCAAATTTGTCCTTTTTCAGCATTTTTTAATAACTTCCTAATAATTTTTAAGAGTTCGATTTCTACTTTTTATAATCTCTTAATGCTTTGCTAATTTTTAAGAGATCGCACTCGGAATCTCTAAGCAATAGCAATCTTTTATCAAGTTCAATTAATATAATTATATATAATATAAAATTATCATTAAGCTGTAAATATTAATGAAATATTAATAAAAAAATATACCTACCTATATGTATAAGTCCGCATGATATTTTTTATCAGCAATTCTTCACATTTGTTTTAAAAAAATTAAAAAATATGAATTTAAATTAATAACAGTGTGTGTGTTGACTTAACAAAAAACAGGTATTTGATAGGCGGATTTAACACTGAAATAATCATGAAGATCATGTCAATAGGTAGAAGCTGATTCGATAAAATATTATTAATAATTTCAAGATATAAAAGTTAAAACAATATTTTTAAGATATAACGAGAAAGAATATAAAAATTTACAAAGGTGTTTATTTTTTATACTTTGCCTACCTGCAAAGATTGAAGATTGAAGATTCGTGAGGGATGTATGCTTGGAAAGTGTGAAAAGAAATACTCATGTAGTTCATATTTTCAACAATTTACTCCTAGGCTCTTGTTCTGGCCAGTTGAGACTGAGACCGGCGCGCACTCGCGGTCCCCCCTTTGTTAATTACATAATACATAAAAATAATGGTATATACAAATGTAGGGAGAAATGTTAGGCACTCAATGAACAGAACGGCGAAACTATAAATGGTAGCTTTGTCGCGCACACCGTGTGGGCAGATGGTTTTTTTATCGATGTGCGACTTTTATATCGATGAGATATGATGCATTCGGAGAGCAGAGAGCGGGAGACAAGTTTTAAAGATACCAAAGTGCGAAAGATAAAGCGCAATTATGCGACATGAACGCGACAGAAAAGAAAAACCAACAGTGCGATCAGCTTCTTTCTTTTCTTTTTTTCTCTTCAAATTTCGTTCGCCACTCGACTTGCATCGAGTCTCAAGATCCGATTGTCGCAGTGAAATGACGTGTTGGAATGTTGATCAGGCAACAAGCATTTTCTCTTATGTGGAATGTGCTCCGCGCGAAGTCTCACGATTATCTTTGTTTTTTCCTTTTTTTTTTCTTTAAAAATTAAGTCGCATTATCTAAGTACCGCAATGTTGTTATACGTTAATAACGCTCCTCCTCGTATCTTCACTGGCCTTCATATTCGTTATAGTGAACGGCGTGGACACATTCGAAAGGAAGGACTGCTCAATACTCTGATCTTATACGTATCGACGCGCGATCTTTTTTTTCCATATAAATGGGCATGTCGGTAGACTAGAGTTCCCGTGTCGTTATAATGTTGATTCGAATCAAAACATAAAACTCGCGTAAAACGTCCTACCGTCCGAATTTTTTCTCTCATGTTTGTAGGCGCGGTGCTCGCAATATTCGACGATTACACGATTCAATTCCAATTAAATCCATTTCACACGCGCTACTGTGCTAAACGTACAAATAAGGACGTAGTATTTGTTGTATGCGAGCGATTTCTCGACACTGTCAGTCCGATATAGTCGGTGCCACACCTTTCGATCTTATTACAAATGTCCTCTTATCACTTTATCAATCGGTCGACATACAAACTGCATGATATATCATTGTTTTATTTCCCCCCAAGTACTCGACGTTAAAGTCCACATTACGCAGAATAAAATAAGTTACACGATTTGTCTATTTTTTTCTCATTAAAATATGATACAAATTACAATTATTTATGCTTGGAGTGTAAGAGCCGTTAGTTGTGAAACTAGAAAGCCTTCGTCCTTTTATTCGTGGTGTAAAAACTGTCTTTCCACGGATGGGTTACAATTCGATTTGTACAGTTAGAGCTTTATACATATCCTTGAAGGTACGGTTGATATGACTCCGCATTTATAATTAAAAATCAGCACGCTCGCCGATGTCAAACAATGCGCGCGAAAAATATCTATTAATTAGTGCGGTAACGTGTTCAAGCCGGACGCGATCGCTGTTTCTTATGCACTAGCTAAGAGCCGAAGATTTCCGTTTTCTCGACACGATCGATCGTCGACGGCAAAAAAGGGGCGCATTATACTATATAATAAAGTATGCAAAATAATACGAACGATCGCTGTACATTTGGTCACTCAAGAGTTTGTCCTTAACCATTACTTATCTAAATGTTACGTTTATTAGCAATGCGTATTACACGCTAACGGCCCTTAACCCGCTGATAATATCACAGATGAATGAGTTTCCGTGTTGTGCGTTACGCAACGCTATCTAAGGTTTCTAACAAGTGCCTTGATCCTCTCAATTTTGTCGCTGAGCTTTCGCCTTTCGGAATCAAGTGCTGTTCTGGCGCACAAGAGATCGTAGATTTTCCGTTCTAATAGAGCAGTCTCGGAACGCAAGTTATTGGACTGTGTCATCAATTTTGATGTTTCGCTTGTCAGAATTTTCCTCTCCAATTTCTTTTCTGTACAAGATAAAAAAAATACGTGTCCATATTATTATATTGTATCGTATAAATATCATATACTAATATGTAACAAAAAGTTCACCTTTCAAATATTCGCTGTAGGCAAACATAACATCCACGATTCCAGTCCATTTCGGCTTTTTTATTTTCTCATTTATTTCGTCAGTGTTTGTATTCTCGTTGATGTCTGTAGTCTCATTGATGTCTGTACTCTCATTGATGTCCATAGTTTTATATTGCTTCACACCATTTTCACCAGGAACTAAGGGTGGTAGCGGTGATGGTCGTTCCGGAATATGTTTCGCTTTAACTTTGTCTAAAAGACGCATTTTCGGAAGTTTTGGTAAAGCTGGAGGATTCCTAGAATAAACTTTGGCTCTATTTTCACAGTAGGCAGTAACGGAATTCACGCTTTTCCGTTTCTTACGATCTGCCAGAACGTGCTGCCATGTCACTTCTGCCTCTGCAATCACAAAATAGCATACATACAAATTATTGTCTTATTAGATTATAATAAGATAATCTCATAGAAGAAATACTGTTACAATGAATAATAAAAATAGAAATGTGTATTTTATTATAACTGACAAAAAACTAAGAGATTTTTTTATATCTCTATAATTACAATATTATATCAATTTTGATTGATGATATATTTACCATCTCTTTTTTTTGGAGGCATAATATCGAGACCTATATTCCTGAGAAATCCAACTTTTGG
>Ga0157364_1006447_pt1 | contig 12055 bp, 8 predicted proteins | sample AttsexASBM2_FD_111476 | JGI IMG/M metagenome (GOLD analysis project Ga0157364, IMG submission 111476) | Fungus gardens microbial communities from leaf cutter ant in Ribeirão Preto, State of São Paulo, Brazil - Atta sexdens ASBM2 | ecosystem: Host-associated > Fungi > Mycelium > Unclassified ...
AGACAAAAGTGTGGACAGACTTTAGGGTTAGGGTTAGGACAAATAAGATATAGTAGTAGTTATATTATTAGTCTACAATGGGAAAAGGGTATGTGACCTAGAAGTTATGGAAGATGATGTCATAGGTCTAAAATGGTCTAGAGCGGTTTATAGGTCTACAAGGGTCTACAAGGCTAGAAGAGCCCAGATAATGATGTCAGGGAGCATGTTCACCACATTGCTATCATATGTAGTACACATGGACATTAGGGCAGGATGCACAGTCTTGCACAGTCACTGTGGAGTAGACATGAGGTAGACATGAGGTTTTTAGAGTAGGAATAGAAGTAGAACATTGTTGTAGCATGGACTACATATAATTTATATAAATAGGGTAGCAATGTAGCGAGGGCTCCTTGTCAAGTTCTCTTGTAATCTCCACTACTAGATAGCTAGTTAAGAGCTTTGCTGAAGTAAGCATACTACAGGGTTATTACAACTAGTGGTTACTACAATAGTTATACTAATTAACACTAGAAGATAATGATATTTTTAGTCAATTTTCATGATAAGGCTCTTACAGTATAATTACCAACTTATATACTAAATATACTATTTAGAATAATTATTTAAGAATGGAGATTGCTAAGCAAGTTATTCTGGTTTTAGACAATCTTTAGATGTCTGGGATAGAGATCTATAGAGTTTCCAAGAGTCTAGTGAGGATATCTGAAATAAAATAGAGTATAACTTATACTGGAAGAGGACAGAGAGTATAGTTGGAAAATATAGTATTATTTATAGGTTGGAACAGATGTAGCCAGATCAATATGTGATACTGTAGAGTACAATGGTATTAGCTTGGAGAGTACTAAAGGATTCAGTGGAATTAGGAACATGCTAACTATAAGAAATATATTATAAAATGAACTACTCACTTATTTGTAATATCTGAACCTGGGGTGCACTCTTAGAAGTTTAGAAATAATTCAGAAGTTCAATAATAATGACAATAATGATGTTGTCAAGTCTAGGGTCTAATACTCAAACACAAAGGTATATATACAAAATATGTTGTGGCAATCACTAGTCACAAAACTAATAGAGGCACAAACAATAAATCTCAAGAGCAGATATTGTTGTAGGAATTACAAGAGAACTCAACAAGAAGTCTCTGCTGAATTGCTACCCTATTTATATAAGTTACAGATGGTCCATGCTACTAATAATTAACCCTATCCTAAAGTCCATACATCGTCCATAAGTGCACTGTTGTAGCAACCACTAGTCGTAACGACCTTGTAGTATGCTTACTTCAGCAAAGCTCTTAACTGGCTATCTAGTAGTGGAGATTACAAGAGAACTTGACAAGGAGCCCTCGCTGCATTGCTACTCTATTTATATAAGTTACAAGTGGTCCATGTTACAATAATATGTTTACTGCGCCTCTTGCCCTAAAAGCCATATGTCTACCTCATGTCTACTCCGCAGTGACTGTGCAAGACTGTGCATCCTGCCCTAACATCCATATGTACTACATGTGGTAGTAATGTGGTGAACATGCTCTCTGACATCATTATCTAGGCTCTTCTAGCCTTGTAGACCCTTCTAGACCTATAAACTTTTCTAGACTGCTCTAGGCCTATGATATCATCTCACATGACTTCTAGGTCACGTGCCCTTTTTCCATTGTAGACTAATAATAATACTACTGTTCTATTTCTGTCCTAACCCTAACCCTACCAAAGTCTGTTCACACTCTCGTCTTATAACAAGTATCCTAGTGTAAGAATTATTGGAGGTGGGGCCACACAACTCATTCCAGTAGGATCCAAGGATCAAAATGTGTTAAATGCAGCGGTCTACACAAATTCAAACACCATTGCCAGTTTGGGTGGTGTTGCAAGGTGAACAGCAAAACTAATCCTCCTTATCTTGAAACTAAGAAAGACAAACCATGCCTGTATACATTCAAGTGCTTGAATTGTCATGGTGATTATCAAGTAGACTCTAACCAGTGCCTATTTTGGAAGCATAAATTTAATTACGATTAGCATTTAAAAAAACAAGTTGAAATCTGTGAAAATAGGAATAAATCAATTTGCTCAGCTGTAAGTGGTAATCAAGCATGATTTGTGAGAATATCAAGGTTTTCTCTCAAAATTTTTGCAAGAACAGTCTCATCATTCATTTCATCCTCAAAACACATTCAGATTCTGATATTATCTTCATCCAGAAACCATTCTGGATATATATTTGTTTGATTCTGAGTCCACTCAATTGTGAAGGCAAAGAATTAGTGGGCATTCCCAATCACTTTAATTGGATTATGTTTTTGAGAAACCCAACAAACACTAGGGATTTCCCAAGAGTTCTTGTATATATTAATATTCGCATTTCATTTCTTTGTTTTTTACTTCATAATGACATTTTTAATCATAGGGATATTTCATGCATATTGTTCTTTAATTGGAGTTCAATTCAATTTTTACTTAATATATATTCCAACTCATCTCAGTCAGCTTTAAAGTATTTTAAGGATACTGAAGTTAACTTAGACAACATCCTTCTTATGACAGGCAATTTCAATATTAGAGATCATCTTTGGGACTCTAGTTTCTCTTTTCAATCTTCTTTTAAAGACATCTTGTTTGATATTGCAGATTCTTTTCATCTTGAACTTTCTAAATCCACTGAATATTTCTCTACCAGGTATTCTGATAACCATCAAGACTCAAATTCGGTCCTGGACTTAGTTTTTCTTTGCTCTGACTCAACTGAATTTAATATCCACCACATCCACCCTGATTGGAGACTATTCTCCAATCATGCCTCCATTACTGTCAATATTCTTATCACCAAGGAACAAGCTTAGGTATCAAAGTACATTCTTATCAAAAAGAGTGAAGAGGAGAATTAATTTATTGCTGAATTGAAAAACTTCATAAAGAACCTCAAGCAATTCTATTGTTGATATCAATGTTCTCAAAGAAATCATCAACTATATATGGCATAAGAATTTCAAGAAAATTAACATCACAAGACATTTCAAAGTCTAGTGGGACAATAACTGTCATAGAGACCTGGACACATACCGACATTCAAGAAGTCTGGAAAATTGAAAGAAATTCAAAGGAACTGTCAAGAAAATAAAATGAAAGTTCTTTGACAATAAAATTGATGAAATCGCCAACAAGAGATACGGTCCATGGGAGCTCATGAACTGGGTCAAGAAGAGAAAGCTCCCTACTACTGAAGCTATTCAATATAATGGATGCCCTTGCATTCAACTCAAAGACTTATGGGAAGTGCTTCATAACACATTCAATTCAGCTTAGAATTGACAAATTGACATCTCCCTCCTAAACAAAATTCCATACAAAAACACCTTGAACTGGTCACCCTTCTCAAAAGTAGAACTCGTCAATGCTATCTATAAATACAACAACTCTTTGACTCCTGGCCCAGACAAACTGTTGTGGAGCCATCTTAAAGCCATTGTGAAGGATGATGAATACATTAATAAGTTGATTGACATTGCTAATGCTTGTATCGACTTAGGTTACTAGCCATCTTACTTCAAAACATCAACCATGATCGTCATCTCTAAACCAAACAAGATGTCATATGATTCCACCAAATCATTTTGCCCTATTGTTTTACTCAACACAACTAGCAAACTTTTCAAAATAATTAGAGAATGACTTCAATTATTATTAATCTCTAACAATTTCATCTATCCATGCCAATTAGGTGGTCTCAAACATCGTTCTTCTACTGATGCCGGAGTAGCCTTGATCTACATCATCTGTTCAGGCTGGGTAAAGAACCTATATACCAGCACTGTTGTCTTTGATATCATACAGTTCTTCCCTTCCCTCAATCACCAATTCCTACCTCTCATTCTAAACAAGATAGGTTTTGATCATAAAGTCTCAAATTTTTTCAGCAATTACTTGGTTGATAGAAAAACAAAGTATTCATAGAACAATTTTTCTTCTCCATTTTATAACATTGACATTGGAGTTGGACAAGGCTCAGCTCTTTCTCCAATTCTATCTGTCTTATATCTTTCATCTATTTTTCATATTTTGGAAAATTGCTTAAAAATTCTAAAAATTCCTATTTCTTTCCTTTCATTTGTCGATGATGGACTTTTTATTTCTCAGAATAAATCAATTTCTGTTTCTAATACTAATATCTTTTGTAGTTACAATGTAATTTCATCTCTACTTACAAAGTTCAGTCTTGTCATAGAATATAACAAAACTAATGTTTTTAATTTTTCTAGATTGCATGGAGCATTTAATCCCTCTCTACTAGATCTATCCTCTCTAGGTAGACTGTGTCTACTTCTCAAGACCACCTGGAAATATTTGGGCTTTATATTTGATCACAAACTATCATTTCAGGACCATATCAATTTTTATGTGAACAAGGCTATGTTGACAACCAAGTGTATGAAGATGCTTGGAAACTCCACAAAAGACCTCATCTCTCTCCAAAAACAATATCTTTATAGATGTTGCGCTCTTCCAATAACACTCTATGGCTTTTAGTTATAGTACTATAACAAAGCCCCTCTTGACTACCTGTTCAACATATTTAAAAAAATGCAACACAGAGCAGCAATATGGATCACGGGAGCTTTTCATACTTTGTCTATGGATGGTATCAAAGCCATTGTTAGATTGATTCCTATCCATCTTCACTTGAAAAAACTATATGACAGATTTCTTCTTAAAGGGTTTTCTCTCTCTCCAAATCACATCATTAAGTTGTTTATTACCCATGATAATCCCCAATCTCTTTCTTATTATCAAACCCTACTAACTAAACTTACTTCAAAATAGTCACTACACCTTAAAAGCCTCCTCATTGACATGGACAATAGGTGTAACAAATTCTTCTCTTCTTTCTCTCCATTAGATATGGTATTTTTCCCAGAAAATTGTCTTTGTAATAACTTTCCAAATTATATCTCTTTTTACCCAAGATCCTAAGACATTAAAGTTCAGATTTGAAAACTCAATAATATTGTCATCACTTCCTCATCAGATCCCTCATTGTGCATTGTTGTCTCAGATGCAAGCATCAAAAATCAAGTTGCCACTTCTATATTGCATATTCATTCATTTGATTGGCCAGTAGTCAAAACACTTCATCAAGCTGTCAATATCTCCACCATGGAAGTGGAACTGTTTGCCATCAGATGCAACATTAACCAAGCTATCAGTATTCTGAACATCAAAAAAATCATTGTCATCACCAATTTACTGCATGCTATAAGAAGGATTTTTGATTTGTCATCCTATCTCTACCAGCTACAATCTGCTGCCATATTGCATGAACTTAGAGAGTTCTTCCAAAAAGACATCAATAACAGTGTCAAATTCTAGGATTATCCTAGCAAAGAAAACTGGTATTTTTATTTGGTAGTCAACAAAGAGTCTAAGAGCTTTGTGTCAATAGCATACTTCCTAAGTATGTCTTCCTAGGATTTCAGCAGAAAGCAAGTATGTGATGACATCATATCTCAGTGAAAGATGACTTTTCAAGCATCTGACCTTAAAGGAAAGAGCTTTCTAGAACTTCTGGATGGCGACTTAAATTCTCTCAGCCCCTCCTATATTAATGGGGGTCTATAGCTTCAATTCTTTGGCCACTCCAATTCTCTTTGTGCAAGAGCTACTAGAGTAATCATCAATCATACTCTAATTGGTGAATATAGACTCAGATTTTTCCCCAGAGAGAACTTTTCATGTCTATGTGGGGTATACCCTATCAAAACCTGATAACATATCTTGCATGAGTGTAAGAGGTTTAATAATTACTGAAATCCAAGTAAAGACATTATAAGTCACTTTACAATGTTTCTCAAACTTAACAGTGGGGTCTTTTCTTTCATGTCTTAGTTGGCATTATTTCTTCTTATTTATTATTTTTTCTTCTTTTCTTTTTCTTTTTTCCTTGTCTGTTTCTTTTCTATTCCTTTCCTTTTTCTTTTCTCTATAGTATTGATTCTGTCTGCCTGTACATAGTTACAAAGTAGCTGCCATGTTATGATGTGTGTGAGGACTAATATTTTTCTTTTTCTTTTATCTATTTTTCTTGATTTTATATTTATATTTATTTTCTTTTTGACAATGAAGAGGCATGTGACTGCAGTTACATGACATATTACATGATGTGAGGTCATAAGCCTAGAGTGGACTAGAACAGACTAGAAGAATAATGTCAAAGAACATGTTAACAGTATATCTACCTCATGGTGTACACATGGTGCACTCATAGATAACACATGGACTTTAGGGTAGGGTAAATATTAAGTAGCATGGACTATATGTAAATTATATAAATAGGATAGCAATACAGCAGGGACTCCTTGTTGAGTTCTCTTGTGATTCCTATATCAATAGCCTACTTTACTTGCTTGTGTGATTATTGGACTTTGTGTCTAGTGGTTGCCACAACATACCACAGTCTGCCATTGTGCTCTGTATAATAAATTGTTGATTTTTTTTTAAAAAAAAAGTGAAGGCAGACTGTAATAGCTACTTTATAACTATGTACAGACAGACAGAAATAACATTGAATTGAAAAGGAGAATAGAAAATAAAAGAAATAGAAAGGGAAAGAAATAGAGAGAAATAAAAATGTCTATGTTGTAAATGAAAACACCCTGCTGTTGAGTTTAAGGAATATTGTAAAGTGACCAATGGTGTCTCTCCTTGGATTACAGTAATTATTAAACCTCCTACACTCATGCAAGATATGTTGTCAGGTTTTGATAGGGTATACCCCACATGGACATAAAAAGTTCTCTTTAAGGAAGAACCTGAATCTATATTCACCAATTGGAGTGTGATTGATGATTGCTCTGGTAGCTCTTGCACAAAGTGAGTTGGAGTGGCCAAAATATTGAAGCTACAGGCTCCATTAATATAGAAGAGACTGAGAGGATTAGAATTGCTATCCAGAAGGCCTAGAAAGCTCTTTCCTTTGAGGTCAGATGCTTGAAAGGTCATCTTCCACTGAGATATGATGTCATTGCAGACATGTTCTTTACTAGAGTTCCAAGAAGACATACTTGGGAAACAAGCCAATGTAGCGAGGCTTTTGGAATCTTTGTCAACTACTGAATGGAGATACTAGTTTTCTTTACTGGGACTGTCCCAGAATTCAATGCTGTTGTTAATGTCTTTATGGAAGAACTCTCTCAGTTCACGAGATATAGTGGTAGATTGTAACTGATAGAGATGAGAGGATGAGTTGAAAATTCTCTTTGCAGTATGCAATGAATCAGTAATGACAATAATTTGCTTGATGTTCAAGATATGAACTGCTTGGTTGATACCACATCTAATGGCAAATAGCTCCACTTTAGTGGTAGATACATTGACAGCTTGATAGCATGTTTTGACAATTAGCTGATTAAATGAGTGGATGTGCAATATAGAGGTAGCAATGTAGTTCTTGATACTAGCATCTGAAATGATGATGCACGATGAGGGATCTGAAGATGAAGTGATGACAACATTGTTGAGTTTGTGAATCTGAACCTTGACATCCTGGGGTCTAGGGTAAAAAGAGACATGATCTGGAAAACTATCACAAAGATGATTTTCTGGAGAAATTTCTTTATCTAGTGGAGAGAAAGCAGGGAAAAATTCATTACATCTATTATCTATGTTGGCAAGGAGACTTTTAAGATGTAAGGCTTGTTTTGAAGTAAGTTTAATCAAAGGGATTCGATGTTTGGTAAGGGATTGAGGATTGTCATGGGTGGTAAACAACTTGATGATGTGATTCGAAGGGAGCGAAAACCCTCTAAGAAGGAATCTGTTATATAATTTCTTCAAGTGAAGATAAATAGGGATTAGTCCAGTAATAGCTTTAATACTTTCCATAGGTGAAGTGTGAAAAGCCCCTGTAATCCAGATGGCTGCACTATATTACATTTTTCTTAAGACATTGAGTAAATAGTGAAGGGGAGCTTTGTTGTAGTACCACAACTGAAAGCCATAAAGTGCTATGGAAAGCATACAATATCTATATAGACATTGTTTTTGGAGAGAGATAAGACTACTTGTAGAATTTCCAAGTATCTTCATATATTTGATGGTTGAGATTGCCTTGTTTGCATAGAAGTCAATATGAGCCCAAAATGATAGCTTGTGATTGAAAATGAAGGCTAAGTATTTCTAGGTGGTCTTAGAAAGTAGATATGGACTGCCTAGAGAGTATAGGTCTAGTGAAGGAGGAGTAAATACTCTATGCAACCTAGAAAAGTGAAAAACTTTGGTTTTGTTGTGTTTCATGACAAGACCAAATTTGGTAAGAAGAGATGAAACAACATTATAACTACAAAAAATATTTATGTTAGAAATAGATAGTGATTTGTTTTCGAAAATAAAAAGACCATCATCAATAAATGAGAGAAAAGAAATAGGAGAAAGAGCTAATCCTTGTCCAACTCCAGTGTCAATATTATAGAATGGAGAAGAAAAATTGTTCCATAAATACTTGGTTTTTCTGTTGACCAGGTAATTGCTAAAGAACTTTGAGACTTTATAATCAAAATCTACCTTGTTTAGAATGAGAGGTAGGAATTGGTGATTGAGGGAAGGAAAGAACTGGGTGATGTCAAAAGTAACAGTGCTAGTATACAAATTTTTTACCTAGTCTGATTGGATGATGTAAGTTAAGGTTACTCTAGCATTGGTAAAAGAATAATATTTGAGACCACCTAGTTGACAGTGATGAACGAAATCATTAGAGATCAATAAGAACTGTAGCTATTCTCCAAACATTTTTTTGAACAGTTTACCAGTTGTATTGAGTAAAACAATTGGGTGGAATGATTTGGTGGAATCATACAATATCTTGTTTGATTTGGGGATGATGATTATGGTTGATGTTTTAAAGTGAGATGGCCAGTGACCCAAGTTGATATAAGCATTAGCAATATCAATCAACTTATTGATGGATTCTTTATCTTTTACGATGGCCTTAAGATGACTCCATGATAATTTATCTAGACCAGAAGTTGAAGAGTTGTTGCACTTGTTAATAGCGTTAATGAGTTCTACTTTTGAGAAAGATGACCAGTCCAAAATGTCTTTGGTCAGAACTTCATTTAAGAGGGTGATGTTGATTTGTCAATTTTGAGCTGAATTGAAGGTGTTGTAAAGCGCTTTCCATAAGTCTTTGAGTTGGATATATGGATACCTATTGTATTGAATAGCTTCAATAGTGGAGAGCTTGCTCTTCTTGATCCAGTTCATGAGCTTCTATGGACCACATCTCTTGTTGGCAATTTCATTGATTTTTTCATTGAAGAACTTCTATTTTGTTTTCTTAACTATTTCTCTGAATTTCTTCCAATTATCCAAGCTTTTTGAGTATCAGTATGTGTTAAGGTCTCTAGGACAATTATCATCCCATCAGGTTTTGGAATGCCTTGTAATGTTGACTTTCTTGGAGTGTTTATACCATAGATCATTGATATTTACAGCAAAAGAAATGACGGTTTCTTCAAGAATATTGATATTGAGGATAGAGTTAGTTTTGAGATTTTTTATGGAATTTTTTAATTCTGTAATAAATTGGTCTTCCTCCTTGCTATTCTTGATGAGAACATATTTCAATAACTGAACTTGTTCCTCAATAATAGAAATAGTGACAGAAATGGGTGTATGATCAGAGAAAAGTCTCCAATCTGGGTAGATATGATGGATATTAAATTCTATTGATTTGAGATGAAGAAAGAATAAGTCCAGGACAGAATTAGAATCTTGATCATTGTTAGAATATCTGGTAGGGAAATTTTCAATAGGTTTAGAAATTTCAAGCTGAAAAAAGTCCGCAATGTCAAAAAGAATGTTCTTATAAGAAGAGTAGAATGGGAAACAAGGGTCCCAAAGACAATTCCTAATATTGAAATTACCTGTAATAATGAGGACATTGTTTAAGTCAACTTCAGTATTCTTGAGATACTTTAAAGTTGACTGAGATGAATTAAAATATACATTAAGTAGAAATTGAATCAAGTTCCAATTGAAGAATAAGACACATAAAATATCTCTATGATTAAAAATGTCATTACGAAGAGAAAAATAGAGAAATGAAATGTAACTATTGATGTATACAAGGATTTTTGGAAAGTCTCTGGTATTTGTTGGGTTTCTAGAAAACGTGATCCAGTTAGGATGGTTTGGAACACTTACTAATTCTTTGCCTTTACAATTGAGTAGACTCAGGATAGAGTGTATATATGTTCAAGATGGCTTTTGGATGAAAATGATATTGAAATCTAAACATGTTTCAAGAATGAAATGAATGATAAGACTGTTCTTGCAAATGTTTTGAGAAAAAACTTCAATATTCTCAAAAATCATGCTTGAGTACTGCTTATGACTGAGTGAATTGACTTATTCCTGTTTTTATGTATTTCAATTTGTTTTTTGCTATGCCATTTATAATTGAACCTATATTTCCAGAACAGACACTGGTTAGAGTCCACTTGGTGATTACTACAACAGTTCAAGCATTTAAATGCATATGGGTATAGTTCGCCTTTCTTTGTTTCAAGTTGGAGAGAATTGACTTTGTCATTTGCCTTACAGCACCACACAAACTAGCAGTGATGTTCAGTTTTATGCAGACTACTACACTTGATGTATCTCACTTCTTGAATCCTGCACGAGAAAGTTGCATGGCCTTACCTTCAACAGTTCTTATATTGGAGCACACCTAGATTTGTTATAGAACGAAAGTATGGACAGACTTTGGCTAGGGTTAGGGTTAGCCGGACATAGATAAGTAATTAATTATTAGTCTACAACGGAAGAAGAGCACGTGATCTGGAAGTCATGTGGAATAGTCTAGAGTGGTCTGGAAGGACTTAGGGTCTAGAAGGATCGGGAAGAGTCTAGAGAAGAGTTAGGGTTAGGAATGACGTCAAAGGACATGGGTTCCTCATGGTGTACACATGGTGTGCACATGTACAGCGGAGATTAAAGGTATGACGTCAGGGCATATGTAGAAAGCATGGTGGCCTTAAGGTAGATGCATGGTAGATGAGTAATGGACATGAGGTAGAGGCATGGACTTAAGGGCCAGATAGATATTGTTGTAGCATGGACCACGATGTAGTAGTATAAATAGAGGAGCAATGCAGCAAGGGCTTCTTGTCGAGTTCTCTTGTAATTCCCCCATTCGTTACTTGATAGCCCATTGGAGAGCTTTGCTCATTGTGAGATCATTTGTCCTTGAGTGACGAGTGGTTGCTACAACAAGATTCATATTTGCATCTCTGATGGTGGTGATATAGTTTCCTATATTAAAGCACTGATTAATAAGGCTTTTGACCTTGCTTCTACTCTGAACATTCCATATATCCACCTAAACAATGGACATGTCTGATTTAGGTGATACTTTGATAACACACAGTTTGGAGATAAGTATGATATTGTCGAAGATTTGGTTTTGTTTGATAATTTCTTCGACGTCATTAGATAAAAGGCATTTTGAATGGGTCATCATGTGGATAGTATGGGATGTCTATTATTTTCAAATAGAACTTTGATTGAGAGAGGCAAGGAACATCAACACTCATAACATCAATATTTTTGACATTTTTGATATAATTCCTGATTAGTTGTAGGTTAGAGGGGGATGCAACTTTATAGGTAACAACTATGATACCTGATTGGTTAGATTAGATAAAATCAACTAAAATGTCAGATTTAGCATTCTTTAAGATCTTGTTAATGTTGGAAACATATTAGAAACTCTCTTTTATAGAATTAGCAATATTATCACCATTCATTGGGATGATGACTTGTTTTCTAAACAAACCTTTGGTAGTCATTTGGATTTGAGGTTTAGGTTTAGGTCTACCTTTGACAATGTTCTGAATTTGGTTGATTTTCTTTGCACTGAGAGCAGGAAAAGTGTTTTTTATCTTGATGACTTCTTCTGTATGAGAAACAGGTTTAGAAGCCTGTACATATGATTTGGGGTTAGACTTGACAACAGGAGTTGGTTTAAGGTTTTTGAAATATTTGGAAAT
>Ga0157364_1006448_pt1 | contig 12054 bp, 10 predicted proteins | sample AttsexASBM2_FD_111476 | JGI IMG/M metagenome (GOLD analysis project Ga0157364, IMG submission 111476) | Fungus gardens microbial communities from leaf cutter ant in Ribeirão Preto, State of São Paulo, Brazil - Atta sexdens ASBM2 | ecosystem: Host-associated > Fungi > Mycelium > Unclassified ...
AACGGTAATATGAGGTAGCTTACGTGGTAACCAATGAGTTGATGCAAACTGACCTGTCAGTCTGGGGCATGTATCAGCATGCAGATATCGTGGTAAAAATCGTGATGATTGGCCTATTGATGGCATCAGTCGTCACCTGGGGGATCTTCTTCGGCAAATACACGGCACTCAGCAGTGCTAAACGCCGGTTGAACCGTGAACGCAAAGCCCTGCAGGGGACAGCCTCGCTGCAAGACGCGGCGGATATCGCGGCTAGCTTCCCGGCGGACAGCCATAGCCGTTTACTGATTGATGAAGCCCTTGAAGAGCGTCAGCTGTCTGCAGGCAGTGAACAGCCAGAAGGGGTTAAAGAGCGTACCGGTTTCCGTCTGGAACGCTGTGTTGCCGCGATTGGACGTCTGGCGGGCCGAGGTAATGGCTTCTTGGCAACTATCGGTTCGGTCGCCCCGTTTATCGGACTGTTTGGCACTGTCTGGGGCATTATGAATAGCTTTATTGGTATCGCCAAAACCCAGACCACCAACCTGGCGGTGGTGGCACCGGGGATTGCCGAAGCTCTGCTGGCAACCGCCATTGGGCTTATTGCCGCCATCCCAGCGGTGGTTATCTATAACACCTTTGCCCGCATCATTGCCGGTTATAAAGCCTCCCTGAGCGATACTGCCGCCCAGGTACTGCTGTTACAGAGCCGTGATCTTGATCTTCAGCAAACGGTTGAGCAGGCACCCCGTACTCGGAAAGTGGGCTGATACTATGGCAATGCGTCTGAATGAAGAAGCCGACAGCGACGGTGAAATGAGTGAAATCAACGTCACGCCGTTTATCGACGTGATGCTGGTGTTGCTGATCATTTTTATGGTGGCCGCACCGCTGGCGACCACCGATGTGCGGGTCAATCTGCCGGCTTCTACCAGTAAGCCGCAGCCGCGTCCTGAAAAACCGGTTTATCTGAGTATCAAAGCCGATAACCAACTGTTTGTTGGCGAGGAAGCCGTCAGCAGTCCGCAGCTGATTGCGGCGATTGATGCCCTGACTGGCGGTAATAAAGAGACCACTATTTTCTTCCAAGCCGACAAACAGGTGGATTACGCTAGCTTGATGTCGGTAATGGATCAGTTGCGTGGGGCCGGTTACCTGAAAATTGGGCTGATGGGGCTGGAGTCGACCGCGGCTCACTAAGCGAACCGTGTCTTATCGGGACAGAAAAAGCATATCCAGCGGGATATGCTTTTTTTTTGGATTTATTCAGGATGGTGGGCTGTGTTTTTCTAAATGTTTATGTTTTGTTACTTGTTCGTATCTCACTGTTAGCCACAGGATGATTGCCGTCACATATTTTGATGGTATTTCAGGGTACATATGGGAGCCAGCACAATAAGAACGACAGGACAAGACAATGAGCACTGCAAACACATCGCCTGACGTGAGCAAGCCCCACGGCGCTAAAGCTATTATCCGAGTTACCAGTGGTAACTTCTTGGAAATGTATGATTTTATGGTGTTTGGCTATTACGCTACAGCCATCGCCGCCACCTTTTTCCCAGGGCAAGATCCTTGGTCATCGCTGATGCTGACCCTGATGACCTTTGGCGCCGGATTCCTGATGCGTCCGTTAGGGGCCATGGTACTCGGTGCCTACATTGACCGGCATGGTCGGCGCAAAGGACTATTACTGACCCTTAGCCTCATGGCAGTCGGTACCTTGACCATTGCCTTTACCCCCGGTTATCAGACCCTCGGTGCAGCGGCACCGGTGATTATTTTGTTAGGTCGTCTGTTGCAGGGCTTCTCGGCGGGCGTAGAGCTGGGTGGGGTATCGGTGTATCTCTCCGAAATTGCCCCCAAAGGTCGGCGCGGCTTTTTCGTCAGTTGGCAGTCCGGTAGCCAGCAAGTGGCTGTGATTTTTGCTGCAATGCTGGGGCTGATGCTCAACCAGTGGCTGAACCATGGGCAAGTAGTGGCCTGGGGCTGGCGTATTCCGTTCTTCATCGGCTGTATGATAGTGCCGTTCCTGTTTTATATCCGCCGTATGTTGGAGGAGACCGAAAGTTTTAAACAGCGCGAACATCGGCCGGGGATCAAAGAAATTTTGCACTCAACGGTCAGTAATTGGCCGCTGGTGCTGGCGGGTATGTTGATGGTGGTCACGACTACTGTGATGTTCTATATGATCACCGCGTTTACCCCAACTTTCGGTAAAACCGTGCTGATGATGAGTGATCGTGAAAGCTTTATCGTCACCTTAGCGGTTGGGCTGTCGAATCTGATTTGGCTGCCAGTGATGGGGGCGCTGTCTGATAAAATTGGCCGCCGTCCGTTGTTGATTGTGTTCACCCTATTGACTATGTGTACCGCTTGGCCGGTATTGAGTTGGTTGGTGGCAGCCCCTTCCTTCAGTCATCTGATGGCGGCTGAACTGTGGCTCTCTTTTTTGTATGCCAGCTATAACGGCGCAATGGTGGTCTACTTGGCGGAAATTATGCCCGCAGAAGTACGCGCCACCGGCTTCTCGCTGGCCTATAGCTTGGCAACTGCTCTGTTTGGCGGCTTTACTCCGGCAGTCTCTAGTTATCTGATCCACGCCACCGGGGATAAAGCCATGCCCGGCGCGTGGCTGACCTTCGCTGGATGTTGCGGGCTGGCCGGAACCTTATGTATTGGTTATCTGGTCAGACGTTATCGCCACCAGCATCCACAACAGAATGCTGCCGTTACCCGGGTGCACAGTCTGTAATGCTCAGCGGCTCAGGGTTCACTATCCTGAGCCGTTTCACCTCAATGGCGAGCCAAATTGTGGCATTTTTCTGGCCTGATTGATAAGCGCACTTTTTGGGGGGAAATTTTAAGTTAGATTTGTTTATATGAGTTATTCTGTCGTACTATTCTTTCCCTTAAATATGTTTGCCAGCTCACTCAGTGAGTGATGGTCGTTGCTCGGAATTTTGTCCCTCTGAACGCTATCTCTAGCACAGGGCAACATAACTTCTCAGAATTGTACAATAACGTTGACCGGCAGGCTTCCGGATGCACGCCGCTGTATGGCGCTTTCCCGCGGGTCAACAGCGTCAATCATTGCAGTAACGGCTGATTAACCTGTGACATAAGGAGTCACCATGCTTGAAGTATCCTGGGATAAGTGGTTGGTGGTTATCTCACTGATGATCGCTTTTATAGCTTCATTTACGGCGCTGGATACTGCCGGGCGGGTGGCAAACTCACAGGGGTGGAAAGCCAAATTATGGCTATTCAGCGGAGGGATCGCCATGGGGATCGGCGTCTGGGCCATGCACTTTATCGGCATGCTGGCGATGATGTTCCCGATGGCTATGCATTACGATATGGGCTTTACCCTTAGCTCGTTAGCGATAGTGGTTGTCGCCTCCATCGGTGCGCTGCAACAGGTGGTTAGTCATGCTCATCTCAGTGGGGCGCGGCTGTTACGCGGTGCCGGATTGCTGGGTAGCGGGGTGGTGGGGATGCACTATCTTGGTATGGCCGCCCTGATGGTCCGACCGGGCATTACGTGGAACCCTTGGCTGGTGACACTGTCAGTGATGATTGCCTATGCTGCCTCTGGCGTCGCATTATGGTTAGCTTTCCACCTGCGTAAAGGGGAGAGTGGCATGGTGGTCCGTCGCCTACAGGCATCGGTAGTGATGGGGATTGCTATCGCCGGTATGCACTACACCGGTATGGCGGCTGCCGGCTTCCATGACGACAGTCATGTGGTCGGCGCAGGTATCAGCTCGCCGGCACTGGCTATCTGGGTATTCCTATTTACCTTAGCTATCCTCGGTTGCAGTTTGCTGGTGTCGATGATTGATTCGCAAATTAAAGCGACCCGCTTAGCCCGTAAGTTGCACCAGGCAAACCGCGAACTGCATAAGCTGGCGATGCATGATCCTCTTACGTTGTTGCCGAATCGTGCCTATCTGGAACAACAACTGGATAACTATATTCAGGGTGCCTCGGAAGGGACTCAGGTGTTCGCACTGATGTTCCTCGACCTCGATGGCTTCAAAATGATTAATGATGCTTATGGGCACCATGTGGGTGACCGCTTGCTGATTTCTGCGACTGAGCGCCTGAAAAGCTGTATCGAGTCAGAGCATGTGCTCGCCCGCGTCGGCGGCGACGAATTTGTGCTGCTGATCCCAGCGACCTCCAGCGAGATTGCCGAGCGGATTGCCGGACGTATCGTCAAGGCGATTGAAAAGCCGTTCAATATCGCGGAGTACGAACTGATGGTCTCCATCAGTATCGGTATTGCTCTCTATCCGCCACACGGTTCAGATGGTCGCGATATGATGTTCAATGCCGATGTCGCGATGTATCACACTAAAAATAATGGCCGTAATGGCTTCAGTATTTATCGACCGGATATGAATCCGATGGGTAAAAATCAGGTGCAGCTGAAAAATGAGCTGTGGCGTGCGCTGTATAATAACGAGCTACGTCTGTTCTATCAGCCGAAGAATGATGCCCTTAGCGGCCAGATCATTGGCTATGAGGCACTGGTTCGCTGGCAGCACCCAGTACGCGGCTTACTCTCCCCGGACAAGTTCCTGCCAGTGGCCGAGAAGAGCGGTATGATTATTCAGGTCGGTGAGTGGGTGCTGAATGAAGCCTGCCGCCAACTGTCGGTGTGGCATGCGCAAGGCAACAGTGGCCTATCGGTATCCGTTAACCTGTCGGCGTTGCAGTTTGAGCAGAAGATGCTGGGTCAGGTGGTACTCAATGCCCTGACTACCCATAATGTGCCGGCGGATAAACTGATTTTAGAAATTACCGAAACCACGGCGATGCGTTCACCGAAAGAGACCATCCGTATCCTGAATGGCCTGAAAGAGCAGGGTGTGCAGGTGTCTATCGATGACTTCGGGACCGGTTACTCCAGTCTTCTGTATCTGCAAAATATGCCGGCCAGCGAACTGAAAATTGACCGTGCCTTTGTCAGTGAAATCAATAAAAACTGTACTGATACGCGTTTGCTGGCGATGATCATTGAACTGGCGCAAAATATGAACCTGAATATTGTCGCTGAAGGGGTAGAGACCGAAGAGCAGCAACGGCAATTGGCGGCACTGGGGTGTAATATCCTACAGGGCTTTTACTTCAGCCGTCCGGTGCCACCAGAGCAGTTGGTGTTACCAGAAATACCTACACGCCAGCCACGGCAGGTGAAGCTGGATCTGGTGCCTAATACCGGCTCAGACAAAATCAGCGCCTAACTCTGAATAACGGCCCCGCAACGGGGCCGTTTTTGTTTGTCCTCCGTTACCCGCTCCCTGGCAGTATCACTCCCTTCAAAGACAAAACGTGCTATTGGTTAGCGACAGATTATCAATGTTTGACTATATATTTTGTTACTACAAGACAGCACGCACGGCTTGCGACACCACAGGGCATCTGCGGACCGGGCAGCACTTATTAAGGGAATTATCAGGGATAGCTTAGCTAACCCGTTCAGACACAGAGTATTTTTGACCTCACCAATACGGTGCATAGCGGCAAACTAGCACAGCTATCAGTCGTCCTCAAAGAACATTTCGGGAATCTCACCTGAAAGGCTTCGTTCATGCACAAACTTCAGTTTTTTTGCGACGTTAGCGTTTTTTCTCAGCAATTTCCTGGCATGGAATATGCAGAACCTGAAAAGGTCCTCAGGAATGTGGTGGGTGGAGTATGGAGCATAGCTATCAGATAGCCGCAAAGTTTTACGATGAGATGTTACGCAGTGACGGAAAGGAACACGCCCACTATAAAAATTATTGGGAATGGTTACAACAGGCCGATTCACAAGGTATTGCACGGAAACGGGAAGAGGCTGAACTGTTGTTTCACCGTGTCGGTATCACTTTCAATGTCTATGGCGAAGATGACGGCGCTGACCGTTTGATCCCGTTCGACAGTGTACCAAGGATCATTCCGGCTTCGGAATGGACTATGCTGGATCGCGGTATCCGCCAGCGGGTGCAGGCACTGAACTTATTTCTCCATGATATTTACCATCAGCAGCATATTTTGCGCGATGGGCTTATTCCCGCCGAACAAGTACTGGTCAATGATCAATACCAGCCTTGCATGCAAGGTATCGACTTACACCGCAATATTTATGCCCATATCGTCGGTGTCGATATGGTGCGCAATAACGACGGCGACTATTACGTACTGGAAGATAACCTACGCACCCCTTCCGGCGTCTCCTATATGCTGGAGAACCGTAAGATGATGATGCGCTTATATCCGGAACTGTTTGCACGACAGTCTATTGCGCCAGTGGAGCGCTATCCTTCCCATTTATTACAGACCCTGCGTGAAAGCTCGCCGGTCAATGATCCGGTGGTGGTGCTGCTGACGCCGGGACGTTTTAACAGCGCCTATTTTGAGCACAGTTTCTTGGCCCAACAAATGGGCATTGAGCTGGTGGAAAGTGCTGATCTGTTTGTTAAGGATGGCGCGGTGCTGATGCGCACTACCGAAGGGCCGTGCAAAGTGGATGTGATATACCGACGGGTGGATGACGCCTTCCTTGATCCGCTGGCTTTCCGTGCCGATTCCATGCTCGGCGTTGCCGGACTGCTGTCCGTCTATCGGGCCGGCAATGTGGTACTGGCCAATGCGATTGGGACCGGCGTGGCGGATGATAAATCTATCTATCCATATGTGCCGGAAATGATCCGTTATTACCTGCAAGAAGAACCGATCCTTAACAACGTGCCGACCTGGCAATGCCGCCGACCTCAGGATCTCAGCTATGTGTTGGCCAACCTCGACAAGATGGTGGTCAAAGAAGTTCATGGGGCGGGGGGCTACGGGATGTTGATTGGCCCGGTGGCCAGTTATGCGGAAATTGAAGAGTTCCGCAGCCGCTTAAAGGCACGCCCAGCTAACTATATTGCTCAGGATACGCTGTCGCTGTCCACCTGTCCGACCTTTACCGAGCAAGGATTGGCACCGCGGCATATCGACCTGCGTCCGTTTGCACTGTGCGGCGCGGATATCCGTTTAGTGCCCGGCGGGTTAACACGAGTGGCATTAACGGAAGGCTCTCTGGTGGTCAACTCCTCTCAGGGAGGCGGCACCAAGGATACGTGGGTATTGGAGGATGATTCATCATGTTAAGCCGTACAGCCAGTGGATTATATTGGATGGCCCGCTATCTTGAGCGTGCCGAGCAGTTGGCGCGGGTGCTGGATGTGACCCACCGCTTATCAATGATGCCGGTGCAGCAGGATCCTGGTGAGGAGTTATTACTGCCGCTCAACCTGACCGGCACCCATCAGCTTTTTACCGTGTTAAATGGGCGGTTGACCATGCCGCAGTTGTTTAACTTTTTTGTGCTGGACGAACGCAATCCCGGCAGCATTTTCAGTTGCTGGCAGTCGGCATGGAATAACGCCCATGCGGTGCGCGGCACACTCTCGTCAGAGGTCTGGGAAAGTATCAACAGCACCTGGATTGAGCTGCGCAATATGCGCCGCCGCGGGATTTCGATCACCAATGCCGACAGTTTTTTTGACTGGGTTAAAGAGCGCTCTCACCTGTTCCGTGGTGCGTTACTCGGCACCCTGTTACGCGGTGATGCCCTCAGTTTCATTCGTATCGGCACTTTATTAGAACGTTGTGACGGTACTGCCCGCTTGCTGAGTATCAATCAAGATATGCCAGGGATGCAGGAAAACTCGGTTCGTGAATATTACTTTCTCGATACCCTGCTGCGCGCGGTGTCGGCTAAAGAGGGGTATCACACTATTTTCCATCAGCAGGTGATGCTGGATAACGTCAATCAGATGCTGATCCTGCGTAACGAAAGCCCGCGTTCACTGCACTCCTGTGTAGAAGCCATTGCGGGGCAATTGAAACTGATCAACCGTCAAGGGGAAAACCGCCCACGGCTGCTGGCAACCTCAATGTTGGCTGAGATGCAGTTTAATACTTGGGAAAGTTTGATCCCAGATGGCGTAGCGGCTTGGTTGACCGGTTTTTCTCAACGGGTGGATGCATTGGCAGAGAGCATTCAGCACACTTATCTGGAGGCGCAATGAAACTGAATATCGATCATAAAACCCGTTATCACTACGATGATCAGGTCAAACTGAGCACTCAGTATCTGCGTCTGACGCCGCAAAATACCCCTTACCAGCGTATTGTTCGCTGGGAGCTGACCTTGCCGGGTGAGGCGACTAAAACCGTTGATACCTATGGCAATGTGATGCATGTACTGACACTGGATTCGCCGCATCAAATCTTGGAAATTCAAGCTCACGGCGAGGTGGATATTCATGAGGTGGCTGAAGACTGTGAGTTGCAGGAGTGTGGGTTGTCGCCACTGGTATTCTTACGTACCACACCGCTGACCCGTCCAGACCGTAACATTAAAGCCTTTGCCCTCAATTACTGGCAGCCAGATGCCCCCGAGGCGAGCCTGGAAGCGATGATGGCGGCTTTGTTGGCCAAAATGCCGTACCGCCCCGGCAGTACCACGGTTGCCGATACCGCCAGTGAAGTGTTTGCCCGCGGCACCGGCGTCTGCCAAGATCACAGCCATGTGTTCTTAGCTTGTTGCCGTAGCCTGGGGATCCCAGCCCGCTACGTCAGTGGCTATTTGTACACCGATAACCGCGAGCACGTTGCTACCCATGCGTGGGTTGAAGCTTGGCTGGAAGAGCGCTGGCAGAGTTTTGATATTACCAATAATACCCGTGATACCCGCCAGCACCTTAAACTGGCGGTCGGTATCGATTATCTGGATGCCTGTCCGGTGCGCGGCATGCGCCTCGGCGGCGGCGGTGAAGATATGCAGGCGGTTGCCGCCGTGCAGAAAGTGACTCCGCAACAATAAAATCTGACAGGTTAGGACCTTCGCTATGACTTATTGTGTCGCAATGCGTTTATCCTCAGGCATGGTGTTTGTGTCTGATTCACGGACGAATGCCGGGGTTGACCATATCTCCACCTTTCGGAAACTGCATGTGTTCCAGGTGGATAACGAAAGAACGCTGGTGCTGCAGAGTGCCGGTAATCTGGCTACCACCCAGAGCGTGCTCAGCCTGCTGAAGCGGGCGATGCAACAGGGCGGCGAAACAGCGGGGATTTTAAAGGCGGCCTCGATGTATGAGATTGCCTTACTGATCGGCGAGACCTTACGTGAAGTGATTAAACGTGACGGCGAAGAGTTCAGTGGCACGCTACTGCTCGGTGGCCAGATCCGCGGTGAAGCGCCGCGGCTGTTTCAGATCTATTCGCAGGGTAATTTCATCGAAGCTGGTGTGGATACGCCGTATTTTCAGATCGGTGAGAGTAAGTACGGCAAGCCGATCATTGATCGGGTACTGCGTTATGAAACGCCGCTCGATCAGGCGATGCAGTGCGCCCTGATTTCGATGGATTCGACCTTAGCCAGTAATATTTCTGTCGGCTTACCGCTGGATGTGATGATTTACCGCAGTGACAGTTTTAGTGATGCGGAACAGTATCATCTGACCGACACCCACCCTTATTTTTCGCAGATCCGCCAATTATGGAGTAAAGGCCTACTGAGTGTCTTTTCCCGTTTACCACCTCTCTCTTTATAAGCGGAAAACCGCCCACTAGGGCGGTTCACTTCGATCAGTCGAACTCGACCACCATCTCGATTTCGACGGCCATACCTAGCGGTAATTCGGTGGCGGACACGGCGCTACGGGCATGGCGGCCTTTATCACCGAATACCTCCACTATCAGGTCGGAAGCACCGTTAATCACCAAGTGTTGCTGATCGAAGCCGGGAGCACTGCGCACCCACGCCAGCAGCTTAACGAAGCGAGTAATACGATCTAGGGAACCCAGTTCTTTATTCAGTACGCTTAGGGCGTTGATCACCGTCATTCGGGCTGCTTGGTAGCCTTCCTCAAGGGTAAGATCATTGCCAACGACCCCTTTTACTGCCACGACACCGTCCTTAATCGGGCCCTGTCCGGAGACAAACGCCAGCTTGCCGGTGGTCACAACGGGCACGAAGTTGGCCGGAGGCGCTTTAAGTTCTGGCAGGGTGATCCCCAGTTCGGTCAATTTCTGTTGCGGAGTTAACATGGTTTTTCCTGGTCAGGTTAGGCGAAGCGAGGTACGCGGGAAAAAAGCGTTTTTATTTTTTTGTGAGGGTGACTGTCCTGTTTGGAAACCGCCAAACAGCCGCACAAAAATAACACTATTCAACATCATTCCATGGAGATCAATATAAAATGGCACTTATGGCGCAACCCTCGCCGCAGTGACCCAAAATGAGGCGTTTTTGTCGGTAACTTACTGGTTTTGCACCAAAATAAGGCGTTTTAATCAGGTTGGTATTTTCGTCTCAGGCAGCGTATTTTAGGGGGGAAGTATCGCTTTCATCGCAGTTTGTACACGCACCATCGTGGCGTTATTCAGGCTGCGAAGATTACCGCCGGGTGCAGTCCGGCTGGCCACGATTATTGGCCGGTACTTCGCCTTTTTTTGTAGACGCAATCGTGACAGGATCAGGTTATGACATTTGATGTACTGGTTTTAGGCTCAGGAATGGTCGGGGCAGGCTGTGCCTTGTATTTACAAGAAGCGGGTAAGTCGGTGGCGCTGGTGGACAAAGGACAGCCAGGGATGCAAACCTCCCACGGCAATGCCGGTATTATCCAGCGCGAAGCGATCCATCCCTATGCGTTTCCCCGTGAACTGAAGGTCATTATGGGGACGGCACTTAACCGCCGTACCGATATTCAATATCACCTTAATGCTCTCGCCGGATTAGTTCGTCCGCTCAGCCAGTACTACCGCTACTCGGCGCCTAAGCCTTATGCGCCCATTGCCCGAGAATATGCCTCACTGATTTCATTGTCACTGGAAACGCACCAGCATCTGATCCAGCGCGCCGGGGCCGAGGCATTATTGGGGAACCACCACTGGCTGGCGATCTCCCGCACAGATCAGCATCTGCGGCAGAGCTATCGGCAGGCCGATCTTTTCGCTGAACTTGGGGTCAGCCATCAGAAACTGGATGCGCAGCAACTAAAACAACTGGAGCCGGATCTTAGCACCGCGTTTCCCGGGGCGGTGATGTGGACTTCGCCACAAACCATCCGCCATCCGTCAAAACTGGTGCAGGCCTACGTTGATCTATTTTGTGCGGCGGGCGGGCAGTTTATCACCGCGGATGTCAGCAATCTGACCCGCACGGCGGGGCTGTGGCAAATTCGCGATGCACAGGGGCAACTGATCCAAGCCAAAGAAGTCGTGGTCGCCCTTGGCCCTTGGAGCACCGAACTAACAGCCCGCTTTGGCTACCGACCACCGCTCTTTTCCAAGCGGGGTTATCATCGCCACTATCGGCCACTGCTTGGAAAAACCTTGAATAACTGGGTGATGGATGCGGAAAAAGGATATCTGCTAGCGCCGATGGAGCAGGGCATCCGCCTGACCACCGGTGCAGAGCTGGCGAAACCGGATGCGCCGCAAACCCCACGCCAACTGAGTATGCTGGAACCCATCGCCCGTCAGAGTTTCCCGGTCGGCGAGAGGGTGGATAACGAAACCTGGTCAGGGCAGCGCCCTTGTTTGCCGGATATGAAACCGGTGATCGGTAAAGTTCCTAGCACTGACGGGATGTGGTGCGCCTTTGGACACGGCCATCAGGGCTTTACCTTAGGCCCGGCCACCGGTATGTTACTGGCTCAGATGATGACCGGACAGGCTACCCGTATTGATACCCAGCCGTTTAGCCCGGCCCGTTGGGCATAGCAGACCCGCGGACGATCTATAACACAGGCTACGCCCTGACATACCGTAATTGCCGGAAATAAGGTAGACTACGCGCCCGGAGAGTTACAGCTGCGTGCTCTCTGCCGAGAACAACGTGAAGCTGCCTGACGCCGGTCAATGATCCCGGATGGGGCAGCCGTTAAAGCCGCCGGTAATTTGTCTACCGGTCAGCGTGATTTTCCCGGAGAAGGCCAGGCAGGTCTTTTCCGCCAACAATGAAGAATCTGTTGATGTCTACAGCACCCTTTTTAGACGAAGTGGCTCGTCGCCGCACGTTTGCGA
>Ga0157364_1006450_pt1 | contig 12054 bp, 6 predicted proteins | sample AttsexASBM2_FD_111476 | JGI IMG/M metagenome (GOLD analysis project Ga0157364, IMG submission 111476) | Fungus gardens microbial communities from leaf cutter ant in Ribeirão Preto, State of São Paulo, Brazil - Atta sexdens ASBM2 | ecosystem: Host-associated > Fungi > Mycelium > Unclassified ...
GATAGAGTTCCTAGTACAAAGTAGTCTACCTTATATACTACTACTCATGGTCCATGCTCACTACTGTGCACCCTACCCTAAATGACCATGTGTATGACATGAGGCCAACATGTGTTGTCCATGCTATATGACGTCACTTTATTCCAGAATTTTCTACTCCCTTCTCCCAAGTCTCGTGATCAGTCTTGTGACTTTGCCATCAACTTGTAACTGATGTGACAGCATGACTGATAAACCCTAACCTGAGTTATTCTAAAAATAGAAAATAGAAAATAAAAGAAAAATAAAAATAAAATGAAAGAGAGAAAATAAAAATGAATGAAGTCCACCGTCAATGATCTTGACACTAAGGTGTCGCCATTTATGGCAAATTATGGAAAAGAAATAAAAATGGGAGGGGACATTAGGAGGAAAGGAAAAGTGGAGAGTGCAATGGAGTTTGTGGAAAGAATGAAGAAGGTTTACAAAGAAGCAGAGGCAGTACTGAGAAAAACTTAGGAAGAGATGAAGAGGTACGCAGATAGGGGAAGGAAGGAGACAGAAAAATGGAAGAAGGGAGATTGGGTATTATTGAGCACTAAGGACTTAGTGTTTAAAAAAAGACCAAGTAAAAAGTTGACAGAGAGATATGTGGGACCTTATGCGATAAAAGAAGTAGTGTCCTCAAATGCGGTAAAATTACGATTGCCAAGTTCGATGAGGATTCATCCAGTAGTAAACGTTAGCTGGATTGTAAGGTATAAAGAGCAGATGAAGGGACAAAAGAAAGAGGAAGGGAAACCGATCGAAGTAGAAGGGGTAGAGGAATGGGAAGTGGAAAAGATATTGAATAAGAAAACGATGAGGGAAGTAGTAAAGTATTTGATACAGTGGAAGGGCTTTACGGCGGAAGGAGATACTTGGGAAAGAAGAGAAAATTTAAAAAATGCAGAAGAGTTGATTGAAGAGTTCGAACAAGAGAAAGTAGTAGTTAGACGATAGGAGGAAGAAGTTGATGAATATAGAAGGATGGAGTTACCAGGGAAGTATACGGCGAAGTTGTTATATGGGTGGGATGATAAAGAGTTTGAGGAAGAATATTTAAAGAAGTTAGAAAAGAATTGGAAGAAGTGGAAGGAAGATAGGCAGATTAATGAAAGTGAGCCTTTGAAGAGGGTAGAAGAAAAAATAGAGGAAGAAAATGAAAAGATAAGAAGAAGAGACTGGAGAACAGGACATTTCTCTGGAAGAGAAATCTTAAGAGGGGGGTAATGTCAAGATTGTTGACGATGGACTTTATTTTTATTTTCTCTTTTCACTTTATTTTTATTTTATTTTCTATTTTTAGAATAACTCAGGTTAGGGTTTATCAGTCATGCTGTCACATCAGTTACAAGTTGATGGCAAAGTCACAAGACTGATCACGAGACTTGGAAGAAGGGAGTAGAAGGTTCTGGAATGAAGTGACGTCATACAGCATGGACAACACATGTTAACCTCATGTCATACACATGGTCATTAGGGTAGGTGTTATGAGACGCTCTGAACATGGACAATTTTTATTTTCTTTTCTTTTATTTTCTGACTTTATAGGAATTTTGTTTTTTCTTTTCTTTTCTTTTCTTTTTAGGGATGATGAAGAGGCATGTGACATTGCAGTCACATGACATGTCACATGATGTGATGTCATAAGCCTAGAACATAGTAGAAAGATCTAGAAGATGACGTCAGGACACATGTATGCAACATGATGGCCTTGAGTAGGGAATGAGGCAGACATGAGGTTGTAACACGGACCAGATGTATTTAGTATATATAGGATGCTAATTTAGCAGAGACTCCTTGTCAAGTTCTCTTGTGAATTTCCCACTTAATATCCCACTAAGAGATTTACCGTTTGTGTGATCATTTGTCTTTGTGATAAGTAGTTGCCATAACAGTAGGGTGCACAGTAGTGAGCATAGACCATGAGTAGGGGTATATAAGGTAGACTACTTTGTACTAGGAACTCTATTGAGTTCTCTTGTGTTACTCAATATAAGAGTTGTTCTATCACTTAACCCTTTGAGCTTTAGTTCATAACACTACTGTCTATTGCAATCTAATAGAATAATACTGAGCTAATATTAGAATAATGGTATACAGATAGTTAAAAACTTCAGTCAAAGTATTTAGAATATTATCTGAAAAGGCAAAGCATATTTAATAGTAATAGAGAAATAATGAGCAATGATCTAAAAAGTTTTTCAAGGTAATAGTATATAAGTATAAGACTTAGAATTAGTGGTAGTAAAGTCTGTGAATTCTATAATGGGATTTAGTATTCTTATAAGGTAAAAAAGCCTATAACAAAGTTCATAGAATTCAGAGTTCCTACTTGACTAAATATAATAAAAAGTTAGGTTTTCTTATAAAGATTTAGATAGTGAAACTTTACTATCTTGTCTAGTACAAAGATATTAGATATATTTTTCCAAAAGCTGGCTTTTAGACTAAAACTCTTTTACTTGATTAGATACTAATATTTTTAGTGGTACTAATAATTATTCAGAACTTGTTTCACTTTCTACTCTTTTTTTTATCTATAATAATAGGGTCTAGTAAAAAGAGTATATGTTAACTTAGTATAAATGTTAGAGTTATGAACAGTATATTCTATTTTATTTTAGACTTAAGATTAGGGTTTAGCATGATGTTATATGGAACTGTCACAAACTGTCACATAATCATGTGTTATGATAGAATATAGTAGAAACTTCTAGAATAATATTATTACAATATAATTGATATATATTGATTTTAAAAATAATATATAGCTCTTTAAAATAGGTTAATAGTATTATAGTATGTACTAGTAGCTTAGTGTATATAAAATAGACTATTTTATACTAGGAACTCTATTAAGTTCTCTTATAAATATCTATTTTAAGGTTCTAAGTTTATAATAATAAGATTTATAGAAGTAACAGTTAGTTTTATTATATACTAAACTTAGTCTGTTTTAAAGAGTATGTATTGTTTATAAGATTAATATATAGTAAATATGTTGTATAATATTATTATTCTAAAACTTTCTATATTTTTTTATATATTATATAATAAATATATGATACAGTATTATATTGTGTGATAGTTTGTGATGTTACACTAACTTCTAATCTTAAGTTCTAAAAAATAATAAATAAAAATAAAAATAAATAAAGTTCACTATCTTCAACTTTAATATATAATGTTTATAGTATTCAAAAATATCTTATTTCCAAAGCTGATAACAAGACTAAACATATGTTATTTATTATAATACTCAAACATATTATTCTAGAATTTACAAATAACAGCCTTAGCTTTTTCTAGTATGGACTTTATTTATTTTATAAACTATGATATTCTCTCTAGCTTGTACTTTTTTGAATAAGGTTCAAATCTTATTTATAAGAAATATTTAGTATTAAGAAGAAAGAGAGGCTGCTAAGTAAATAAGTATATATAGTTGTTATACTAGAATTTAGCCAAGAAAAGAAGATTATGTCAGTTATTATAAGAGAATTTGTTTTTATATTAAGTTCAAATACTCAAAATTTGCTTTTGATCTTGCCAAACTCCATAATATTCTTGCCTTTTATTAGTTAACATTTTATTATTTTCACTATTTTCTTCAGGTTAACTTGCTAAACTATATAAACCCTTACAAACATGTTATCAATCTCTGTTATCAAACTCAGTTAATATCTCTATTATCATTCTTTACTTATATCAGTACTATTTTGCCAAATTAAAATGGACTCTATTAAGTATTTAGGATAATTATTATCTTTAGAAGTTTTCATTTTGTTTTTTTTAGAAACTTTTTAGAGATAAACACTACTTATACTTATTGGTTATATCAATATACTTAGAACTTTCTAAAGATTATGAAAGTCTAAAAAACTCTACAAACTTCATTAGTCATTTTAATAGTTATCTTGTTATTTACTAGTAAAGATATTGGTCAAACTCTTAATTTATTTGTTCCATTTGTTAATTAGTTTATAGATATCAAGTAGTAAATAATCCAACCTTAATTCTGAGCAAGCAATATAGTTTCTTTGTGAAGAAAACAACAAATTGAGATTTATGGTCATACATGATATGTCAAAAGTTGTAGAAATAGACTTGAATGTTTTCACTTTTTGTTAGAGATATTAACACTTACTGAGGATATCCATGAATGTAGCATGGAAAATAGAAATAGATGAGTAGACTAGAAACAAAGAGAACCAGAAATGGTGCTATATAAATAATCTATCTTAGCTTTATAATATTATGTTTAGTCTATTTGTTGTGTGATTGTAATTTTGAATAATGAGAGTTTGGAAAAGATTAAGATGAGTCTAGCACAAGTTCAAGCTTATTATTAGACTAAGGAACTGTACATAGTAGCTAATATTCTTAAATATAGAAGTATCACTCTAATAATATTCTATTACTGTATATACTTTAGATTATTAGATACTGTAATAGTTGTTGTTCAAAACTCTGTAAGATTGATGTGGAATACAAGAAAATGCAAGCTTTGGTCCTTAGATTGATGAATGATTGGAATGAAGTGTGATCTGTATTAAAAGAGAATGGAAAGAGTATAGATGTTAGATAGTATATGATATTTTTATATTTTATTATTATTTTCTTACTTAAGTAAAAATAGTAATGTGATATTATATATGTCATATATTTAGTTATACCAGTCATAATCACATGTTACAGTAAATATTAAAGAAGAGATTTACAGTAAATAATATTATAACAATATAACTAAGGCATATTAACTTTATAGAGGATAATATGTAGCTAAAATAAGTTGCACATAAACTATAGTCTATAATTTATAAAATAGACAATCCTATACTTTATTGAGTGTTTTTGTATTACTTAATATAAGAGTTGTACTTTTGCTTAACACTAAGTCCAAGTTTATAACACAACATGTGTAAAAAAGCCATAAAGCATCTATAAATAATATAGAAAGAGTCTGACTACTTATTTTATACTTACTATAATATGAATTAGAATTAAGTGGGTTATCTTGGATATTGAGTCTACTATAGTTATTATTGTATCAAACTTCATAAATTTTGAAAGCTTCATAACAAAGTCTATACTAATTATTTCCTATCTTGTATTCAGAACAGAGAGAAAGTGTAGTTTTCCAAGAGATAAATATTAAATAAGCTTAGTCTATATACAAAGGTTACAGATATTAACATACTAACTAATATATCTTGATATCTGTAGCTATCAGTAGTTTTAGAGTTTTCTAATATTTTGTATGTTCTACTATTATAAGAGAATTAGTTTTATTTGAGAAGTTGTAAGTATTTAGGAACTTTAGATGATATTTGGATAAGATATTTTATTGTTATACCACTACTATATATATTATAGTAGAATGGTCTAAGTATATGGTCTATATACTTAACTAATTAATATATACAACTATAATTATAGACTAGTTTAGGTAATGACCAGCTTAGAAGTGTAACTAAGCCTTTGTAAAGTAAATCTAAACTTATAGTATTACTAATATTCTCTAACAACTATTCTTAAATTATAATAGAAGTGTTGGAATGACAAATCAGTTATAAGTCTAATACTTGGACCACCTGCTTAGACCTTAGTTGTTATAATCTAAAGTCCTTAGAGTGGGACAGAAGAACAACTCTTGTATTGAGTAACATAAGAGAACTTGATAGAGATCCCTTTACAAACTAATTTACCTTATATACTACTACTGATGGTCCATACTCACTACTGTACACCCTACCCTAAACGACCATGTGTAGCATATTAGGTCAACATGTGGTATATATATTGTATGATATCATTTATTCTAGACTCTTCTACTTTGTTCTCTGCTTCTATCTTTAACCCTAATCCTATGTTCTAAAAATAGAAAAATAAGAAAATAAAACGAAATAAAAATAAAAATAAAAGATAAAATAGAGAAAACTAAGTCTACCGTTTATAAACTTGACATTAGTTATCTTTTATTTTATATATATATTAGTACTATATCACTTGTATACTTTAGTTTCTATGCTACTTCAAGTAACTGAGATATAGACACTTTTTCTAGATATTATTATACTTAAGCTAATAGTATCATATAGTTATTACTATTTCTTACAAGTTATAGACCTTAGCTATTGCTAAACCTTGAAAAGAATTTATTGTTGTAACTTAGGCTCTGTGTTTAAGCAAAAGACACACTTTTGTATTGAGTAACACAAGAGAACTTGAAAGTATAAATGTTTACCTCATATACAAACTACTGATGGTCTATGCTATACTCCTTTAGCCCTATTCTAATAACCATGTGTTTGTCTTGAGATCGACATGTGTTAACCATGCTATATGATATTATTTTTTCTAAAACCTTCTATCTTGTTCCATTATATTATATGAGTATGTGACTGTGACTTGTGACTGTGATGTGTCACATTTTGTCTTTCTTCACCTTTGGTCAAAAATAAAAAATAAAGAAAAATAGAAAAATGAAAAGAAAAATAAAATAAACTGAGTTCATCGTTTTCAACTCTGATATTTATGTTGTGCTTACTCAAATATTTCTAGAATTTTGCTATAACTACTACAGTAAACAATATAATACATTTGTCTGTACCAAAGTTAGACATGCTAGAAATAAATAAACTGAGTAGTAGAATAGCTGTCTAAGAACAGAGATTTTAGGGCCATTTTTATAGTAATTGTCCTTGCCCAAAGGAATTTCCTTCTAAGTTCTTACTCCTACCTACTATACTAGCAGCTATTAATCCTAAAGATACTGGTACTAGTCCCAAAACTCCTTCTTTTTCTCCTACTTCCATTACTACAGTCACATCTGAGATAATTAAAACTTAAGAACAAAATGAAAGTCTTACAAGATTCTTGCTAATACAATGAATTTCTGACTCAATCTTAATTATAATATCAGCCTATAGTACTGTTCAAGAAATATAATGTACTATTGTAAAGAATTACACTTACAAAGGAGTATTCTTACAAGCAGGTTTGTAATGTGAATTTATAGCTAGTTATTATCAAAATAAGAGAGATATTTAACTCTTTCTTAGAGAACTTTGTTCAAAGTGAGCCAAGCTGTTTACTGTTGAAGTTATCATTAATGATAATAATTTTTGAAGCATCATCTTGTCTTCCTTATTATGTTAGATTTCAAATTTTGCTTCTGCTTAGCTATTAGCTATGTATTTTTACTCTTCTCTAAACTATATTATTGACTCCAATATCTTGATCATTATAGTCACTAATAAATAGAAGCAATCACATACTGATAAGACTAAGTCCTCTTCAAGAAATGAAGTAGATAATACTATAGATATTAATAGAAAAAGCTCAGGAAGGAAAAAGCTCTTTAAGAGAAAGAAAAAGTGCTATAAGTACTAGTTATTGGTGAAAAAAATGCCTGAAGCAAGATAATCATGAATAGAATGAGACTAGTAAAGAGATTAGTGGTTAAGATAACAAGAAATCTGGTATAGAAATGTTAGCAAATATAATGAAGAAAAATAACAGTGCTTTTTTTACTGTTACTGTTAAAGACATGCTTGATGATGAAAGTAATATTGATGATAATACTAACTAAATATCAATATCTATAGTAATACAGATTGGCAAGCTTAAAGGAGAGTGGGATTTTGAGGCTAAGAAAGAACAAGTACTTGTTGATATTTATAATGTTAGTAAAGACAAAATTACTGTTGGCTAAATACAAGGATTACTCATCTCTACATAAGTTGGAATTTTTGACTTAAACATCTGTTATCATATTTCTCCTTATTGTAATGCTTTCTCAAACATCTTAGATATCTCACCACAGCCTCTATATGCTGCAAACAATCAGAGTTTCAGCACTGTTAGCAAAGGTAACATGATTATTGATATATCAAATAGCTCAAGCATTTCATAATTGAAGTTAACTGAGGTGTTGTACTTATTAGAGACTAGTTACATTCTAGTCTCTATTGGTAGTCTTAATAAAACTAGCTTTACTACCACTTTTGCAAATAAAAAGTGTATTATTTATAATCTAGATAGCACTCAAGTTATAAAAATCCCTTATAATAGTGCCAGTTTGTACAAACTGATAAAGAAAATAGATAATAAAAGACAGGTGAATGGTGTTATTAAATCACTTATCTTGGGTCAAATCTACTATTGTCTTAGTCATATTACACCTGTTATAGTTCATAAGTTTTTTATAATAGGATAGTTACCAGTCTTCAGTTGAAGTTTGATGGTAATGTCAACTGTTTTTGCAAATTTTGTATCATTATTAAATCTACTTGGATACTAATTATGAATAGAGACAGGAGGAAAGGTTAGCAAAGATAAGTAAGAAGGTATATATTGATGTTTAAAAGTTTGCAAAGATAGAGACAAAGAGAGATGGAAAATATTATATGACATTTATGGATGATTATTTGAGATGAATATATGTTTGTTTTCTTTTGTTCAAAATAGACATTCCAACAGTCTATAAGTAGTTTGAAGTATATTGTAAAACACAATTCAGCAAATTAATCAAAAAATTCTATTCTGATCAAGATAATAAGTATCACAAAATAAGCTATTCACTGGTTGTGATACTTAAACTTAATAATGTTTCAGAGGTTCAGTATAAGGAGATAATGATAATAGGTGATGAGCAGTATTAACAGGAATAATTGATGTTGTTAAGTCTGAAGTCTAATCCTTAGACATAAAGGTATATATACAAAAGAGTAATGGACCATGTGCAAGCTGTTTCTATCACATGATCAAAACTCATATCTGATGGGAGCTGTCATCTGTTATAGCAGCTGTCAGGCTAATTTTAAAAGGTAACTAATTATATCACTACATTAATATGCTTGTATCTCTATCAATACTTATTGCTATGAGATATACCATATAACATTGGAAACAGTTTGATGAGCACTTTCTAATGCAAGTTCAATTGTGTGAATCTATTCAGCTGTTCATGAGATATTAACAAATAAAGCTTTTACAATTACTGATGGCCTGATATCTCAGTTGTTTGTTGTTGCTTTTGCACATCCCACAGATAGCCCTCATTTGAGAAGCTTTCTAGTGCAACTTAGTTTGTGAAAATCAGTCTACTAGTTGTAGAGATACAAGCTGAATGAAGTTTGTGACAATAAGTATACTAATAAGGAGTTTCAAAGTTATTTTCACTCACAAAGGACTTAGATTAAGCTTACTATACATAATATACCCTAGCATAATGGGATTTCTAAATGACAAAACTATATAATTATAAATTGTACTTATATTATAAATTATTTTTCTCAATTGCCCAAGTTTCTGTAAGTAGATATAGTTAGCCATGTTATTTGGTCAATGAACCAAACAAGTATCAAAGTGGTTAACAAAAAGATTCTTTTTGAAGTAGTCTAGGAGCACAAGGCAAATTTGAGTAGACTGTACAAATAGAATAAGTATTAAGTTTATAACCCAGAAACTAATAAGCTTGGAGATTGAGCTTAGAAGAAGTGTTAGTTGGACTATGATAATGAGAGTAATGGGATGAGGGTTTTGAATCCTATTACTAGTGTTATGAGAGTAGAATAAGATGTCAGATTTGCTAAGTCTTTGAATTTTGAAGAAGAGAAAAAGTTAGTAAACAAAATTCAATATAAAAACTCATTTACTAGTTCTCTAGCTGAACTATCAAAGATCTCTACTCTTTTTGCCACTTTAGTACTGTCAGAGTTGAAGGCAGTAGACTTAACTTTTTTCATTTTCTTTTCTATTTTATTTCTATTTCTTTTATTGGTAGATTTAGGGTTAAAGTTTAACATAACTGTCATAAAATGATATATAATGTGATGTGGTGTCACACATCAGTCACAGTCACATGATTATATGTCACAATAAAACATCATAGAAGATCTTGGAACAAGATGACATTATACAACATATATTATATATATTAATCTTGAGAAAAAAATATAGCTCTTTAAAATAGGCTAATGGTAGTATAGCATAGACTAGTAGTCTACCATATATAAGGTAGACAGTTTTGTACTTGAAAATCCATTAAATTCTCTTATAAATATCTATTCTAAGATTTTTTCTTGAATTCTACTTTAAAAACTCAAGTTGTAACATTGAAACTTGATACCAATACTCTAAGACTGCCCAATATAGGGTCTTCTCATCATTTCTTTTACTCTTTTTTCATTTTTGACTAAGAGCAACACTACTTTTCAGTCAAAAAGAATAGTTAAACCTTAAACTTAAAAAGTATACTAACTAAGCTTAGCTATTTATTTGCACCAAAGCTCACTAGTATATTTCAGATGTATAATATTTTGTGGATGTGTTAGTTTTTTTGCATAGTAGCCTTATACTGCTGGTTCTTTTGTGATCAGTCCATGGTGGGAGTTCTTAAAACACCATCTAAAGTAGGCATTTTCTCCTTAGGGATATTTGTATACAAATTTTCTTAGGGCATTAGTTAGTAGACAGTGTAAGATGGAATAAGAAGAGAGCCCACTAACATCTACCAAGATAGATTCCAGTTCCAAGTACAAATCTGAGAGGAAGACTAGCACTAGTTTTATTCTTTTCTAATATATATTATTACTTCCAACTCTACCACCATTATTATTTCCACTACTTTACAATACTATGAGTCAACTCAACTAAATACAAATGAAGCAGGTCATTCAACAATATCAGAAGCAAATTACCAATATACAGGTACAACTCTAGACATTGACAGAGATAGGAGTAGAAGTAGTAGCAACAGTCTCTTGACCTAACACTGGGTCCAATGTAGAAGTGGTTAAGCTACAAACATTCAATGAACTATAAATAAGGTTTCAAGATTCTTAACAGCATATAAGCTATTCATAAGAATGAGGATGAGAGAAGTAGCAATAAAAGAACAAATTCAGTAGGTGTTATCTTATATGTAGAGAGAGTCAGCAAATATTTGGAAAGAGAATATCTTAGAAGACTTAGAAGCAGGAGTATTGGAATATACAATAGTAAGAGAATTTTTAGCAGATCTGAAGAAGAAGTTTGAAGGAGAAGATAATAAAACAATGAAGATGGCTGAATTGAAGAAAGTGGATAGGAGAACAGAATAGTTGAGGAGTTTGTACAGAAGTTTAGAAGAGCAACAAAAGGTAGTGAGTATGAGGGAAGACCATTGGTAGAGGAATTCAAAAGAGAAATGAATGGGATAATCAGAAAAAAGTTGATAAAGGCTGAAGAATCTCTAAAGAGTATAGAGCAGTAGTATGAGAGAGTGGTAAATTTAGACAGACATTAGAGAGAGAGCAGACAAGAAGAAGAAGAAAGATTACAAAGAAAGAGAAAATAGGAGCCTTTACTACTAAGGCAAAATATAGAGATACAACAACAACAACTGTCTCAGCTCCAAGTTTGGCAGGTGTTAACAAGGCTTGTTCTAATGAAAAGAGTTGAGAAAACAAATATGGTTGTTCAAAGTGTGTTTTCAGTGCTTCTTAGCTCTTTAAATTTCTTAAAAACTAGAGTAATATATGAAACATTGTATTATAAACCTGAATCAATAAACAGAGTTTGTACTAAGATGTGACTCATATATAATAGAGATAGACCATGAAATAAATAAAAAGAAACTTGTATAAATAGTATAGCAATAAAGTAAGAGCTTCTTGTTGAGTTTCTTTTATAATCTTTGTATATTTTCTGAGTTTTATCTAGTAGAAGATACTAAAACTATAATGTTGTTGTGGCAACTACTTATCACAAAGACAAATGATCACACAAACGGTAAATCTCTTAGTGGGATATTAAGTGGGGAATTCACAAGAGAACTTGACAAGGAGTCTCTGCTAAATCAGCATCCTATATATACTAAATACATCTGGTCCGTGCTACAACCTCATGTCTGCCTCATTCCCTACTCAAGGCCACCATGTTGCATACATGTGCCCTGACGTCATCTTCTAGATCTTTCTACTATGTTCTAGGCTTATGACGTCACATCATGTGACATGTCATGTGACTGCAATGTCACGTGCC
>Ga0157364_1006452_pt1 | contig 12053 bp, 5 predicted proteins | sample AttsexASBM2_FD_111476 | JGI IMG/M metagenome (GOLD analysis project Ga0157364, IMG submission 111476) | Fungus gardens microbial communities from leaf cutter ant in Ribeirão Preto, State of São Paulo, Brazil - Atta sexdens ASBM2 | ecosystem: Host-associated > Fungi > Mycelium > Unclassified ...
GCACTTACTTTTCTTCTACTAATTGCGTCTTCGAGAAGGGCAACGACATCTTCACCGATTACGCCGCTACAATTGAAGCCCTTAGTCCACCTCACCAGGTGGCCTTCTGTCAATCCGTATTGGGTCAGGGGAAAACTGAAGGTGAAGCCTAATGGTAGTACCTCGTTCTGCAAGTTCAGGTCCTTTACGAATAACGCCAAACACTGAGCAATGTGATCGAACAGCTGAGTACCGGTTCCCAGCATCAAACTCTGGGGTATAGCGTAGATCTTGCTTTTCATATCGAAATTCTGACGGTCCAATGTGATTAGCAACACTCTAAAATTCGTACCGCCCAGATCCAACGCCAGGAAATTGCCCTTTTCTGTAAAAAAACTGGATTTAATTGTAACTTTCTTTCAAGATCTAAGCAATTTTTATTTAATTCCTTCTTATTGATATTTGGTATAGTATCGTTTTTCTATAAATAGAGCTTTTTTGTTTTCGCTCATTTCAATACATCTGAATGAATCTTACATGAATCTTCTATGTATGAATTAGGATACAGAAACAATGCATAGTTTAATGACTTGTATCTTTCTATAATCTGTTTTTTTTTTTAGTATATAATTTCTCCAGGCTTATAAAAATATCCTAAAAATCTGCATAAATGTCAATAATCATAAACGAATCTTACTAAAATATAATTATATGTGTGCTTGATGAATTTTTACATTCGATTTTTACATTCGAATATCAAGTTTTCGGACAGCACTTACTGCGTCTTAGAGGTCTGACTGTAGCAATGTTACAGTGCGCAAGTTTTGTATATAGTAAAAAAAGCTGTGCAACAATACTGTAATACGTCAGTTACAATCGTTAAGAATTACAGGATAGGCCTTCTCTTTTTATGTATGAATTCCATATAAATATGCAATTATAAAATGATTGGTGTGTAATTTGAATTATTTTAGATCCAAAGAATTAAGAACAAGACCAATCATATTAAAGAATTTTACAATTGCGAAGCTGCTTTCTATACTGAACGCAGCCATGCTTTCTTATTTACCTGTGCCATTCGGTAAATCTTGCACATAAGTGGTGAAACATTTGACGACCGCATCGTCGTGAGTTTCCTTCGACAGACCCTTGTTGATCTCGTCGGTGAGCTTCTGCATGACCAGTCGGAGCTGGTCATCTGATAGAACGAGATCCTTACAGGCATCTCGTATCTACGGACAGAGAAACAAACGATGAAACTCGTTATCGATCCGCATGGCGATGTTATTGGGTGACCTTGAATCGTCCTTAGGCACCACGCACATCACGCAACACGACCGCCGAACACGGGCATTGCATAACGTTCTCGCTCTTATTGATGCGCATATAACATCGAGAGATTTCGAATGGAGAGATCGCGAGACGATCGATCCTTTCTCTATTGATTGCTGACTCCCCCCTTGCCCCCTTCCCTCGATGTCATACCGGCGAGAAATTCAGCACGAACACTCACCCAAATTGTACTTCCTATATAAATTCTAAGCGAAATTTCAAGTTGAGTTTTCCTTATTTTTTTATCATATACTTATTAAACTACGCATCAACTCTATAAGAAAAAAGATGATTCTCTTCAGTCCTTGAACAGAACAAATTTTCTATATATTTCTATATATTAAACGTTTTTATCAATAATATGATGTTTCTTTATAAGCCTTCGGTTTCTTGAAGATTTCAAGTCTTAACGTTCGAAGCGATAAAAAGAAAAAAAATAAAACTTGAATGGAAAGTTTTAATATAACGCAGGTAACAGATTCTGCAAATACAGCATATGCATTTAGCCATACATAAGTCTTAAAGCAAACATTAAAAAACATAAAGAAAGATAAAGATAAAAGTAACGTTTATTCAGATTTAATAATATCAATTTAATTATAATTCAGCATATTTGACAGTTAATAAAAAGAAAAAAATATTTTTAATTAAATGAAAGCAGGATACTTGAAATGATTAAAACATATCATATTTCCCGCCAATTTGATACGTTCTTTCTCCCACCGAGAGCGTAATGAAACATCGATTTATGACGTCACTGACACACCCGCCCGCTGACCAATAGAATCCATCATGAATGAATAATAGTAAAATATACACGCAGCGTATGCAAAAGTACGTGGGTTAATGCACGTGACAGAACGTATTACAAATTTGGATTCATAATTTTTTTATCTTATAGTTTTATCTTATAGTTTTTATCTTATAGTTTATTTATAACGATATGTGTATCATAAATTTTGAACAGAAATAAAATCTATAATTGCAAAACTTGAATCCACCTACGTGCAAAATGTATAAATTGTTTGACAATTTGTAATAAACAGAATATAAATACGTATGAATATATATTTATAAATTTCATAATAATAAATAATCTATAGATATATATCTGTTACATATATTTGTATTTTATTAATTTATAAATATATATTTACATATATTTGTAAATTAACAAGAAAATATGTATTAGATATATGTATTATCCATTTATTATTATAAAATTTAATTATTATATAGCATTATATAGCATAAAATTAAGTATGGCTGAATAAAAGAATAAAGAATAAAGTACATCGCACGTCTTTATAACGATATTCAACGATGGCATCTGCGTTCAATGGTCAAAGATTTCTCTTGATAATACTTATTTATATTCTCATTTACATTTGTGGTCTCGTTTACGTAGCTAATGATTCAACTACTTTCAAAGCTCGCAAAAAACGAAGAAAACAAATGAATCGCGCTTTGTGAACTGCCTTGTGACTACGAACTCGTCGGACACTGTACTAACATACGCAGCTATAACCCTTAACTGCATTCCATTTCTTATCTTCCTGCTTATCTAACCTGATTCTATCATCTACTTTCCACTTCGTAATGTACGTATTATGTAATTAACTTATTAATTTATACCGCGTATTTATACCGCGTTGTGTGTTAATTAAAGAAAAAAGCAAATGTCAGTTAATTTTTATTTTTAGTATCACCTTTCAAGTAAGTTATACATTATCTAGTTTAATTAGATCATTTACCGGATAATTTATATGTAATATCCAATTATTATCTTTATTCTTCCCATTAATAGAATTCTGTTTATTGCGTTTTTTTTTTATTACAGTAGCAGCAGCACACTAAATTCTGTCTGTTTCCTTTATTATTCGCAAACGTTAACAGTATAAGATTCAAAATGATTCTCAACGAATACGATTAAATTATTCCGTTATTATATACTGTTGACATTGTCATTGTTGACATTTACTTAGGAGAAATGTGCGTTTCTTATGCGAGATCAATTCTATCACACAGCATCCCTTCGCGCACGTGTGATTGTAATTGTAATTTAATAAACTTTTCTCTTGAAACTTTTATTATTTCTTATATTTATTTTTTTTTACATTTTTGCAATTATTTCTGCTTTTTGGAGAAAATTATGAAATATAATAAAATGATTGCGTTACAATGTTTCTAGAAAAGAAATGAAAATTCTCAAGTTACATTCTTCTAACATTGCGAGGCTCAATTGATGTTACTCAACTTTTAATCCCAATTAAGTTTCATTCTTGGTTTTATTTCTCTAGTTATTTATTATTGGAAATATTTATTTGTTTGTCTTTTTTCAAAATATAAGGAAGAATTTAATTCTAAAAAGCCTTATAAAATTTTTCTATAAAATTTTTCAACAATAAAATTATAAAATTTTTATCATCGATTATCGTTCGATCTCTCATTATTTGAATTTTTTTATCTTGAATTTTTTTATCTTTTTTAACTTGTCTTTTTTTTTAGAATTCGTTTAAAATTCGTCGAATTTTTTAGAAATCTATCAAATGTTTTTCTCTGTATTACATCTTTTTTATTTTTAATCCAATATTTATTAATTTTATTTTTTAATCTATTTGCTTATCTTGTTTATATTAATATTGCTTATAATATTGCTTATAATACTTTATAAACTTTATATAATCAAAATTAAAACGAAAAAAAAATCGATTTATTAATCATATAGATATTTCTTTTATCCTGTTTCCATACATTTTCGACCGATAACTTTAAAAATTCATTTCTACTTAATATTCAAATATTTCTAATAATTTTATGCATTTTATTACTTTTAATTACAATTTTTTTTATATAAAAGCGAGAATTATTTTATTATTAATCCATCACTATATTTCAAATTTTAAACATTTTTTCCTTTACAATTTTTTAATTTTTTGCATTCTATTATTCAGATCCAGTGACCTATTCCTTTAATCTATCTTTCGAGCTCTTGCCTCTTACACTTTTGATAGTAATAATTAAAAAATTATATAGTCTTTAAATAATTATAAACATCGTCTCTTCCTCTTTTTCTCTCTTTTCGCCATCTTTTAATGTTCTTTCCGACCTTGCTTTCTAACCTTGGCTCCAATTTTACAGTCAATCTTTCATGCAAGCTTGTTTTCTATATCCCTGATCTTCTCAATATATTCCAAATGCAAGCAACTCGAAATATATGATAAAGATCAAATTTTAAACTAGTCTGATTTAAATGTAATGGAAATTATAGGAAATATTAAATAAATACCGAGCTTTATCGAGCTTTCCTCAACATCTTCTAATCCAAGTGTACATGATGTCACACAACAGACTTATACAGAGACACAGATACACATTTTGCCCTTTAAGCTTCTTCTAATCATTCACTGTTCGACCACTCGCTCACCTCCTGCTTGATCAAGTCACTGCATAACGTGGACGTCTTCATGGCCCTCCCAACCTCGCACTCGGTAGTGGAGCCCTCGAGTAGCTTCGTGGTTGCTGATATGAACGACCAGCAATAGGAGAAAAAACGTAAATCGAACGCACGTCGATCTTTCCTTCTATCACGTCCTTCTATCTACGTTCAACCTCGTTGATGTCGGCTTAGAGACTAACTTAGCTCGATTAGGAAGTGGAGTTTTTGATTCCTGATAAATATATGAATTACGAGCTGTCTCTATGAACTTTGTATCGCGACTGGCTAGAATGACGGCGCCTGTTCGTCCGTTCCCCACAAGAGCGATTCTGATAGAGGGAATGGAACTTGTTCATAGTGGGGCGAAAGGAGGCCATGGAGGAGGCAATGGTACCAGTGATGACCCGTTTTCTCATTTCTCCCCGTGATTTTACTAACAATTATTTCAAAGGATCTGTCCTTTTTTTTCTATGAAGAAATTTGATGGAATATTATTCTATTTTATTGGGTCATTAAATGTAAAAAAATTGAATTTTAAAAGATCCAATTTTATCTAGTACCCTATAAGTACATAGATAAAATTCTTGTTTGATTTTTACTTTTTAGTTATATAATATAATATTATTTAGTTATATAATATAATATTATATAATATAATATAATATTATTCTTTTCAATTTCTTATTTTCAGATGTTATTTCATTTTATTTTATTTACATTACTTTTAAATACTTTATGATGTACGCAGTACAAGTACTGTAAACATGAATAACAGTTGTATAAATATGATTAATGAGGTAACCAAGTTAAACAATCACGTGCTTAAAGATCCATTCGTTGATTACCATCGAAATTTTTTGTGTGTATATTTTTTGAAATTAAAATTTTATTGTAAAAGAAAGCTGTTTATACATATTATAAACATTGGATTAAATCAAAATAAAGATATACTTTTTAAATTACGTTAAACTTTTAAATTAACTTAATTATGAATAAATAATTCTTTTTTATCGTTTTTATTTAATTAAACAATTTATTTTAATTATATATAAATTATATATAAATTAATTATATAAAATTAATTATATATAAATTAAATTAAAAAATTTTAATAGTAAATATAAATTAAATTAAAAAAATTTATAATAAATAGATTATCATATATGTAAAAATATTTAATTAAATTATAATATCCAAAATACATTTTATTTGTATTTCATAAAGACTTTTTGTTAATATCAAAAAATAAAGGTTTTTTTTTCTAATGTAATAAGCCGGCACTGTGGCAAATCAGTTAGTGGTGGAAGAGTGAGTGGGGTAGCAATGGCAGTAGAGAGAAAGAGGGGTGATTTTCCCCTCGCATGCATTCGATGTTAAGGTGGAGGCTCGTCCTCAAGGGCAAATGGATCAAAGCTTTTCTGAAGTGGGTATTTCCTATATTATTTCCTAATAAAAATGATTGACTAACCTATATTATTTCCTATATTATTTTCTATATTATTTCCTATATTATTTCCTAATAAAAATGACTAACTGATACTCAATTATATATAATTTCATTGATTAGTTAAACATATGATAAAAGATATATTATTTTTATCTCTTGAGTCACCTTAAATCTTTTGTATTTTATGAATGATTTTATAAACCATTTATATGGATATGATTTTAATGATTTTGAAAATTATAAATATTATTAATTTTAAATCATTGATTGTATAAGTCGTGATGAAATAAATAGAAGTAACTTAATATCCAATTCAGATAGAAAAATCATTAAAATTAAATATTATTTGTTGATACAAATCGATCTAAAATTTATTTCTACAGCAATTTTAAAGCAGTCATTATATAAAAATTCTGTTTGAATCAATCTGTTATTATATTTAAGTGAAAAAATATTGGATAAATTCAGGTTAATACCATCAGATGGCAGAACTATATTGATCATAACTTTAATTAATATTGAATTTTATTAATATTGAAGAATTTATCGAAATTGATTACACTATTATGATGAAATTCATTGCTTCAGACGGATTTTTTATGGATGACGCAACGTTTCAGTGAGTTAAAACATGTGGGAGTGAAAGTCGGATCGCGATTGGTCGACCCCGGGGGCTCGCCCGTTCAATCCCTCGTTGGTGACGTCACCAAGTCTCTCCTTTAAGAGACGAAAATATATACTACTGCTACTTACTACTACGCAAGCTATCTCGTTATTTTCTATTTTATTTAAATAAATTTTTTTTTAGAAAATTAATTTCTTTTCTTCAATATGTGTTAATTCTTGTTAACTTAATGATCTAATTCTATTTTTTTTATAATCTTTCTCAATTCCGTATTTTTAACGGCATAAGAAATTATACGTAAATATATATTATATGTAAATATATATTATTATATAATAAATGATAAAATTACATAATATCAATATAATAAATATTTATTTTATAATTTTTAATTCAGAATCTTTTAAATTCTGACGATTATACATATCAAGAATCATATGATTCAATCGTTAAAAATCTACAACATGTTGCAATTTATTTGTATGCGTAATGTTGTTATCTGTGATTCTGCGAAAGAGATTACTTTATACTGAGGTATTAAACTTCCTTAGCTAATATGTCTCTTTGAATTGTCAATAAACACAAGCCGGACTGACAAGACGCGATCGATAAGATAGCGTCTGCTTAGTTGTCAGTTATCGATGCAATTTAATTTCGACATTTTTCATGTCGTCATGCTTACCTAATTATAGAAAAGTACACATTGAACAAAGAATAAATATAATAAAAGGATAATGTTTTTGCATATATGTAATGAACATATATTTATTGAAAGGAGAACTGTAATCGAATGATCATTTAATCGTAAATATATAATTGTATTCATTATTCGTTTTTCAATTCGTTTTTTTTTTCAAGAAAAAATTTTTTTAATATTCTCTCTCTCTCTCTCTCTCTCTCTCTCTCTCTTTCTCTCTCTTTATTTTGTAAAAAATTTTATATAAATCTGTAATTTAATAATAAAGAAAATAAACTCTCGCTATGTTATTATTTGTTAAATCATCCTATTCTAGTTAGATATTTCCTTCCTGAATTATCTCTAATTATCTTGCGATATCTTTTCCTAGTTCCTGATGATAATTTCCTTTTTAACAGGAATAATACTTTGTATTGTGAGTATAATGTGTTGTGTATACATTACATTTTTCGTGAGAAAATCAACGAACCATTAACAAAAATGAACCATTCAGATAGAAAGTAAACAATATTTTTTTATGCCATAATGACGTAAGTCATTTTGCATGACGCGAATAAGATTTTTTGTGTATTTTGTTCTTTTTTTTTACCAATTATACATTACAACTTGTAAATTATACATTACAATTTATAAATTTTAAAAAGATCAGAGAGAGCGATATTTGTCCAAAAAAATCCAGTTTTGTCTACAGATATTGAATGAGATCCGGTTCTTTTTAATGAACTTATGGCATTTCTGATGTTGATAACCCTGTCAGAATAATTCAATCAGTCTTATCGATGACTTTGCTCAATAATCTAAACAATATAAACATATTCCCAATTCCCGATATTATATCGTTTATCCGGTGGATTGTATATCTCGACGGATTTTCGTGCCTTTCGATAAAAGCCGAAACGTCGTACGTATAAACTTTGTACATAAAATTCTCTTGTTTTTCCTTCTGCATTAATTATTTATCGACAACGATTAAAGTCCGGGTGTTTCGATAAAATTGTCTTTATAGGCCTCCGATATTTCGTTAGGGTTATCATCTCTGACGATACGTTCTCTGATTGCGCAGACATGTAATACAATCGCTTTTTTGTAATGTAGAAAAGCAAATGAATGGTAAAAATCTTCGATATTTTTGTCGCGAAAATATATTTCTAAATTGAGCGAAGAAACTGCGGTTAATGTTCGTTGTATTCCTTCCCCTTTTTTCGCTGGTTATATACATAGCAGAAAACGTACTGAAAAGATACCCAGTAATTCTGACATATATTTTTAAGTATCTTTCTCTCTTTTTCTCTCTTTCTTTCTCCCTCTCTTTACTGGAAAAAAATGCGTACGTAGAAACACATGCGCATTTCGAGCTTGTGTATGATTTTGTACATATGTGCGCCTTTAAAATCGAGAGGTTTTTACATTTTCTATTGTCCCAAACTGTAAGAATTAATTTAAAAGTCTTCTGATATTTTCTTCTAAAAATTAAAAAAATTTTTTTCACATGTTTTTACATCATATACATATTTTATTTTAAAATCATGAGGAAGAATGTTATACAAAAATTTCCTAATTTTTTCACATTTTCTCGAATTCATTGTTGACTTGAAAACTTGCAAATTTTTCATGAAAAATAAAATAAAAATTTTTTTTGCACAAAAATATAATAATATATCGCTTTAACACGCAATACCTGGTTATCGCGAAACATTTGTACGAATGTGTACTGTAAAACTTTTAAAACATTTTATATGCAATGACCTAGTACTTTAGATAACAGCTTCGCCAAGTTACTTAGCCTTGTATTTGAGTGCGTCGTATCTAATGCGACAAGAATAGGTTTTATAATTGTATATAATCGAAGTGAAATAAGTGGAGACAGATAGAATTCAGTGAACGTTTCAAACGTCGCGTGAAACAGGATCGTCGCGATGTTACATAACACGTACACGTTGCTGTTACAATCATTACTTCTTTGTGCGGTGCACAGTAATACAATACATGACATACGGCGACCAATGGTCGATGCAGCTAATAGCAGCGTCAAATTGAAGCGTCTACATTAACTACGTTAACGCATAATTTAATTTTTAACATAATTCATTTGCGTTCGCAAATGTATATATAATAATGAATTATGAGAAAAGAGATAGCAGAAAAAATGGCAAAGCATGCATCACGTATCACGTGAAAGATCTTGAAGATATTCCTAATGAATTAGGACAAAACACTGAGAATATTAAATTACTAATTTACAATTTTCTCATCGATGCAATAGAATGCTTAAATGAATTTGATCTTTGAATTATTCCAACTTACAATGGGTTTCAACAATAAACAATTGAGAGAAATTGAGGAAAAAAATAGAAGATAGGAAGAAAAAGAAAGGTTCTTAAAAGATCGTTTATATTTTAGGACTTAGAAAAAAAAGAAAAAATAAACAATATGAAGAAAAAATACTATAGTGAATATAGTGAAAAAATATAATATAAAAAATTATTTGATTAAAAAAAAATTTTAAGTCATATCTGATTGATTGATAATTGATTGATGAGCACTTTTTAATAAACAATTTATGATTTTTAATTAATAATTCATCATTTTTCTGAAATTTTTCGCTTTTTCACATAAAACACATAATTAAAATACATAATTAAAATAACAACACATAAAACACATAATTAAAATAAATAATAAGTAAAAGATGCTATACATTATTACATTTACGATTTATACAAGAAGAAAAAAGTAAAGATACTTTATTTAAGAAAAATTCCTGAATCTTGGAAACATTTCCGTAAACTAAGATTTCTTCTAAAAGAAGAGAGAAAAGTGCAATAATGTTACAATGTGACAAACCGAGAATTCTTTTTCACTGTAAGATCCTCTTTGATGAACGGAATGAGGTAACATTCATAACGCGTTATTAATATTCAACGTGATGACGTACGTCACACAGTACGTCAAACGCGCTATTATTATTTAGCAACGTATTAACTACTCATCAATAACATATTTCGAATAAAAGTTTCGCGTTGCATTAAATTACGTAAACAATACAAAACATGTTCCATATTCACTAATCCAATTCCAGCGGTATGCATTTATCAAAACGTATCCGGTGACAAAAACAGGAGGAAAGGAAGAATAGCTTACTCGCACAATTCTTCTTTTGCTAACAGCATACATTTTTTCCTAATGAGTCACTGTCATATTTCTGTTATGTTTCTTGAAACAAGAATTTAGATATCTTTAATCTTAATTAAGATTTTAAATTCCGGCAACATTGGGTTGTTGCATTTGAAATATTTTTATAAAGTATAATATAATATATAGGACCGAGAATTTCAAGGATGGATTCAGTACATTTGAAAATATCGATTCTCATTTCATCTCTGAATGAATTATTACTGGTATTCATATCAATAATTCAAGGATCTCAGAAAAAATTAAAATCGTGTTAAATTAAAATAATTCAATAGCTTTTTATGTTATCAAAATGAGAAGACATTTTTTTTTTTTTTTCGAGAATATGATTCTCTTTTAAATGAAAAAGTTATTAAGAGAAAACAGCCTGTTCTTGTTGCATTATATAAAAATATAGAATAATTTTGTAAATAATATGAATCTTTCTTGATTTATTATGACTCTATGAAATAAAAATTTGAAAAATCGCAAACATTTACGACAAATGAAAATATATATTTTGAAAGAAGGTAATATTATCTTATTTATAATATATCTAATATTTCGTATTATTCTTTCGCAATTATTTTTCTCTTTCAATCTTTCCCTATACTTTTGTACTTTTTGATTCTATTATTATTAATTAAATTATTTGATTATTAATTTGACAATTTAAATTAATTTAGTATAATATAAAAAGATTGGATTGCCTGTTTAGATATTTCTGGGGTGCACATTTCCACTTCGTTGCTCTTACAACAAGGTCTTCGAATGAACACCGTAACTGGCTGGAATCATTGTGCTAGCTGATTGATATAATTTCTTACGTAAGCAATATACATATATTTGATAAAAAATTTCGAATTATTGACAATTATGAAGTTTTAAATTATTTTCGATTATAGTTTTAGCTGCATATTTTTCAACATCGTAAAATTTTAATTTATTTTTAATAAATGTTTTATTTTGTGTAATGTATTACATTTTTAATTTAAGTACATAATCAAACGTATGCACGCTATTTTTATAACCTGCTTGACATGATTATGTTTGTTGATTAATGATCATTGATGAAAATTACCAAATTTGCACCGGGCACATATCCTGGTTCCATTAGTAAACAGAAACAAATACTTTCTTTAAAAATATAAATAATTCTTGTGAAGCTCAGAAATTAAATATATGATGACATATGAACTGTGAGCAGCGTAATGACATGCGCTGAGGTTATTTTCAAACTAAACATGCTACTCGCGGAAATCGATAATCAAGACAAAAAGAGAAACCTAGTTATATTTCTCTATAAATTTTTATTTTGTTGTATTTTTCATTAGGTTTTTAATTTTCTTAAAATGATTCTTTA
>Ga0157364_1006453_pt1 | contig 12053 bp, 5 predicted proteins | sample AttsexASBM2_FD_111476 | JGI IMG/M metagenome (GOLD analysis project Ga0157364, IMG submission 111476) | Fungus gardens microbial communities from leaf cutter ant in Ribeirão Preto, State of São Paulo, Brazil - Atta sexdens ASBM2 | ecosystem: Host-associated > Fungi > Mycelium > Unclassified ...
CTATTTATACAAATGTCTCCTGGTCCGTGCTACTACTATCTAACCCTGCCCTATAGTCCATGCTCCATCCTCATGTCTGCCTCACTTCTTACTCAAGGCCACCATATGTACTCCATGTGCCCTGACGTCATCTTCCAGACTATTCCACCATGTTCTAGGCTTGTGACGTCACATCATGTGACCTGTCATGTGACTTCCTTGTCACATGCATTCTTCATTGTCTTTCCAAGAAAATAAAGTAAAGAAAAAGAAAAGTAAAATCAGAAAAAATAAAAGAAAATAAAAATTGTTAGTGTCCGAATACCCATAACAAAGGTTAGTCTAGCATGGACCAGTAGTCTAGCATATATAAGGTAGACACTTTTGTACTTAAAACTTTATTAAGTTCTCTTGTGTAAATTCTATACAAGATTTCTTTTTTGACTTAACTCTGAGTTTTGTTGTGGCAACCACTAAACACAATGTCCAATGATCTCACTAACGAGTAAATCTCAGAATAGGGATATAATGTGAGAATTTCACAAGAGAACTCAACAAGAAGCCTCTTCTTAATTAGAGTCCTATTTATACAAAAGGTCCATGGTCCGTGCTACTAATATTTAACCCTGCCCTTATGTCCATGCTTCACCCTCATGTCTGCCTCATGTCTTACTCAAGGCTACCATGTGTATCCCATGTGCCCTGATGTCATCTTCTAGTTCTTTCTACCATGTTCTAGGCTTATGACATCACATCATGTGACTTGTCATGTGACTTTGATATCATGTGCCTCTTCATTGTCCAAAAGAAAAGAAAAAGGAAACAAAATCCTTATAAAGTCAGAAAATAAAAGAAAAATACATTGTTTAACAATGATTCAAATAGAGACCTATTGAGTAGTAAGATGATAGAACTAGCAATGTTTGGAGTTTACAAGAAAGCAAAAGTTCAAGTTGAAGAAAAAGATCAATATATGTGAGAAATGTGGATAGAACATTCAATAAGAAAAGAGTGATAGAAAATACTATGGAGGTAAACATATTCTATTAAAAAATATACAGAAATTAATATGATAGGAGGGTAGAAGTGGAATATAATCTTGGAAATGCTATAGCTTATATACCACAATTCTGAGATTAACTGGAGAACAAAAGAAATGAAGATGATGAGATGTTTGAAAGAATATAGAAAGCAGTAGAGACCAAAACAGAAAAATAAGATTCATAAAAACAAAAAGAAAAAAAATAAAAAATAAAAAATAAAATAAACAAGAAGAAAAGGAGTAGAAAAAGAAGAAGAAAAGGGAAGAGAAAATGATGGAGGTAAATAAAGTAGAAGAAGAATTGGATATTTGAAACAAGAAGGAAGTAGCAAACTCTGAAAAGAAAGCCAAGAAATTAGTATTTCTAAAATCCCATAAATAGATTCATATTTCTAAAAAGAAAGTAAATAAGAGAGTGCTAATATAGAAGATGTGGGATTATACAATGGATCTAAAGAAGGAGTTTGTGCCATGGAAAGGGAAAATCTATCTCTTGCTCTAGAAAGAGAGAAAATTGTATAAGTTGATAGATAAATAATTAAGGACAAACTATATCAAACTCTCAAAGTCACCTCAAATAACACCAGTGTTTTTTGTAGAAAAAAAGTATAATAAGCAAATAGTTCAGAACTATAGATATTTAAATAGATAGACAATTAAATTATCCTTTATCTTTAATTTCAGACTGTTAAGTATAGTCTATACTTAAAGAGCATTTGGTTTCATTTTACTTTTTTTAAATAGTCAAACAAGTTACAAAGTGTGACAAATGCATGACATATGTTACTGTCACAATCACACAATCATGTGATACAAAGAAGAATATAGAAGATTCTGAAATAGATGTCATCATACAGTATAGCAACAATATATTAGCCTTATAGAAAGCACATGTACTTTAGGGTAGGTTAGTTGTAGTGTGCTCACAGACAACAGTCTGTAGTATATAAGATAGACTATCTTGTACTTGAAACTCTATTGAGTTCTTTTATGTTACCCAATACAAAAGACATTATTTGTTTTTATTTAAGGACTTAAGTTATAACAACCAGAGTTTGGTATCAACTTTAGTTGATTATCAAGCTAGCTATTACAGAGTAACTACTAGTCTTAAATATATAAAGTAAACTAAAGGAGTAATTAAGTGGATCTCCAAGCAAATGTTTCAGTAATAAAATACTAAAAGAAGTTCAGATTGGATAGGAAAAAACTCTACATAATATTGCATTCTTTCCTACTACTAATGGCAACTTTGTGATAAGGTTAACTATCATATGCATCCATAACCTCTCTGGCACCTTATTTTCCATCAGTTTCCTTGCTAATACTTCTATATTATTCTTTATTCTTTGGCACAAATTATATTTATCTATATATCTTCTTATATCCCTAATTACTCCTGGATACAAATAGTTTCTTGTTACCAACTATATTGTCTTCTATTTTTCTCTATGTATTACTGCTGGCACATCATGATGCAACTAGATAATTTCCATTCTCAACTCCTCATTCTTTGGTATATAAACCTTTTCTTCCTTCAGTACTAACTCTTCTTCTATCTGTTACTCATCTCTTTTTAGCATCTTAACTTCTGCTTTCTTTATCTCTTCTACTACTCTTACTATTTTCTTGTCTTTTGCTTTTGTCTTTTTTATTTTTCTACTACTACCTCCATCAAACTCCAAACCTATTCTTCTTTCATTAATGATTTTCATTGTCATTTTCTAAGGTAAAGTTGAATTTTATAGGTATAATGCCTATTGAGCTTGTCTACAATTTAAATTTTGCACTTTCACAAAATATTCTAAATTCTTATAATTTACTCAGACCTTGAACTTGAACTTTGTGCCTTCTAGTAGATTTCTCTAGTTCTTAAATCTCCTAATTACCACTAATATCTCCTTATTATAGATTTTATAGTTCTTCTCAGTCTTATTTAAAGGCTTAGATAAGTATGTTACTAGCCTTCATCTACTATCTTTATATTCTATTAATAATACTCCTCCTATTACATAATCTAATACATGTACTTCTATCCTCATTTTTTGTCTAAATCCAGTGTAGTTAACACCAGTTCTTTTTTAAACCTTCTCTTTAACTCATTAAATATTCCTTCTTGTCTTTTGTTTTGCTCCCATTTCTGTTCTTTTTTCACCAAGTTCTGTAAAGATCCAGCTAAAGACAAAAAATCTTTAACAAATTACCTGTAGTAGTTAGCAAGCTCTAAAAATTTCTATATGTTCTTGACTTTCTTAGAAGTTGGCCAATCCAATACTGACTTTATCTTTTCTTTCTCCATTCTAATCCTCTCTGGCCCAATCACTATCCCTAAGAATTCTACTTTCCTAACCTTTAACTTGTATTTTTTGGGTTTTATATATAAATTATTTTCCACCAATCTCTTTACTATTGTTTTCACTACTTTGTCATATTCTTTCTCCTCAGTCATTCCTACTATTATATCATCAATAAAACTTACTATTTCTCTAGTATTGATAAAGTTCTATAGAATTTTGTTCATTATCACCTGAAATATTACTAATAAGTTGGTTAGACCAAAGAATATTACTATTAGTTTAAATAACTTTTCTGATGTTGTGAACACTATATGTTACTCATTTCTCTTCTTTATTTGTATATCATTATAGCCCTATTATAAGTCTAACTTCATAAATACTTTTTTATGCTTATATTTTCTACTATGTTTGTGTCACAGCCCAAACTCTGAACTATATCTATTTTCAATTAGCATTAAAACACTGTAGTTATTTGGCTTTATTTGGATCAAATTCCATGGTTATTTGTATCTGTTTTTATTATATATTTATTTCTCCAAACTTCACAAAATACTATAGTATATAATAGATTGTCCAAGATGACATATTTTGTAGTAATGATAAAAGAAATATTAACAGAGAAGTTAGCTAGGTTGTTTAAAGATAGTATATAAAAGTTGCACAGGTTGCCAGAGAATGTAATATCAGATCAGAGACTATATTTTGCAATAAAGTTGACAAAGAAGCTATAACAAGATATTGGAGATCAAAACGAAGTTGTTAATTGCTGTTGTGGCAACCACTAGTCTAAGAACAACCAATAGACCACTAAGTAAACTTAAAAGTAAAGTATCTCATGGGAATCACAAGAGAACTCAACAAGAAGTCTCTGATAAATTGCTACTCTATTTATATAATACATACATAGTCTGTGCTAATAATAAATAACCTTGCCCTAAAGTTCATGCATTATCTATAAGTGTATCATGTGTATACCATGAGGTTAACATGCTATTAACATGCTCCTTGATGTTTTCCTTCTAGCCCCTTCTCCTAAAATCTAGACCTATAACCTCATGTTATGTGACTGCAGTCATATGCCTCTTTATCATCCAAGAAAAAGTAAAGTAAAATAAAATAAAATCAAAATAAAGTACTAGAGTTTGAGCATACTATGACAACTGCATTCTCCTCACAAACAGGTAGGTAGATAAAGTATATAAACCAAGAATTAGAACAGTATTTATAGTTCTTTATCAATTATAAGCAAAAGAATTAACTATAGTGGTTAGTGATAGCAAAGTTTGTGGTAAACAATAAGTCATATAGCAACTAAGGTATCTCTTTTTATAGCAAATTATAGAAGAGAGCTGAGGATAGGAGCAAACATCAAAAGGAAAGAAAAAGCAGAGAAAGCAACAGAGTTTGTAAAAAGGATAAAGAAGGTTTAGAAAAAGCTAGAACAATACTTGTCAGGATTGTGAACAATAGACTTGGTTTTATTTATTTTCTTCCTCCTTTATTTTTATTTTCCATTTTCTATTGACTTATTTTTAGTTTTACTTTACTTTTCTTTATTTTGGACTTGAACAAAGAATATGATGTGATATCATGCATGGCAGAGGTATAATACCTGTCACAGTCACAAGTCACAAACATGTGATATAGAAAAGGTTATAGGAGGTTTTGGAACAGATAACATTGTATAGTATAGTAATAGTATATTAGTCTTATAGAGAGCATATAGATTTTAGGATAGGTTAGTTATAGTGTGTGCACATACCACAGTCTGTAGTATATAATGTAGATTAGTTTGTACTTGGAACTCTATTGAGTTCTCTTGTGTTACTCAATACAAAAGTATACTTTTATCTCTTAGACCTAAGTTATAACAACACTGAGAAAAGAATAGGAGGAGATGAAAAGATAAGCAGATAAGGGGAAAAAGGAAGCTGAAGTATAGAAGAAGAATAACAAGGTGATTTTAAGTACAAAAGACTTAGTGTTTAAGAAAAGACTAGTAAAGAAATTAATAAAATGATATGTAGATCCATATATCATTGAGAAAGTGATATCTGCTAATGTAGTCAGACTAAGAGTGCTGACTTCAATAAGAATTCACCCAGTTGTGAATATGAGTTAAGTAGTGAGATATAGAAAACTAGTAGGAAGTCAGAAAGTAAAAGAGATAAAACTAGTAAAAGTCAAGATATAGGAAGTCAAAAAATATTAAATAAACAAAAAATATGGAGAATAGTAAAGTACTTGGTGTGATGAAGGGAGTTTATAGCATAGTATGAGAAAGGGGAGAACTTGGAGAATGTAAAGAAGATAGTAGCTAAGTTTGAGGAAAGAATGAGTGCAAAAGTATAAAGATAGGAAAAATTAGATTTGGCAGAGAAAAAGAGCTTTAAAAGAGGAGGGTTACTAGAGACAAAGATATTGTATAAATGAGATGATAGGAAATTTGAGGAGGAATATTTAAAGATGTTGGAAAGAAATTGGCAAAAGTAAAAGTCTGTTATTTAAAGGAGAAATTATGAAGAGGGTGTAATTTCAAGAAGGTGGACTTGGTGATTTATTTTCACATTTTTGTTAAGCATGGTCTACACTTGAAGGGGAAAAAAATTCAAAAGAGTTAACAAAGTTTAACAAGTATAGAAACTTATCAAAGTCTGCAGAATTTTGGACTTTTCAGAATGACCTTGGCTTTAACTTATATTGTACCTTCTACTAGTATTGTAGTTGTAATTTTTCTTTGATCAACTCTAAGATCATTGAATTGTAACACTTTATCTCAGAGGAAGATCTTGGAAGGTAGAGATAGAAGCTATAAAGATAGGAGTAAGTATATCATCATTAACATTGAAGTTTGATATCAACTTTAGTCAATTATTAGGCTAGTTATTACAGAGTAACTACCAGTCTTAAATATATGAAGTAAATAAAAGAGTATTCAAGTAGAGTCCTAAATGATGTTAGCAGCTATGCTGAGTGAATGTTATAGTAGTAAAACACTGATAGAGATTTAGATTGGATAGGAGTAAATTCTGCTATAGAAGACCAAGTATTTGTAGAATTTCAAGAGGAATAACTCTATTCTATCATAGAAGATAGTACAAACAAGACCAAATATTCATGGAGTTTTGATAGAAACATGTTTACTATAAAAGCAAAATACCAGTGAAGTCTTAATATTAGTAAGTCCACTGGAAGAAACAAAATATTAACAGTGTTTTGACTTGAATAATAGTATGAACTTGACTGCAGTAGGTGAAATACCAATAATATTTTAGTATTATCTTTATTAAAAAAGCACAATCTAGAAAAGAGATAAATTGCAATCTTTGTGGAGAAAGATATAGCTCAGATATAAGTTGAGTGTTATCTATATTAGGAATAGACATGACTTGGAGTTTGGACTGTGACAATTCTTCTCTTTTTATTTTATTTTTATTTTATGACACAAAGAAGAATATAATCTATTTTTGAGCTTAAGTTGTAATATTGGGCATGTAACTATTAATACTCAAAAAAGTGCCAACTCTAGTTAACTTTTAGGCTAGGAAATTACAGAGTATCTATATAGCTTAAATACTAGTATTCAGTAACTAAGATAATATTCAAGAAATATAGAAGACAGATAATTACTATTAGAGCAACTGGACAAAAACCATAGTAATGTAGCAGAGATTACAACTGTTATAACTCAAGTCTCAAAATGTTAAGATAAAATATGAACCTTATACTAGGTTAATACAAGAGAACTCAATAAAGTTTTTTTTAATGTCAACAATTTATTATATGGGTATGATAGCAGTCTATACCTATAAGAGAAATTTATATATAGAGTATCATACTCTAATCTTTTTATGCAGTTATCCAACACAAAGGACTACTAAGGAATCAAATCTGTAATCTTAAGTAGATTTGTGTCAGGAGTACAGTATGAAGTACATATATATAGTACCAGCCAGATGTCAAAGCTAAGCTTGACATTGCACACTTTTAATGTAACTAGCTCAGTGGCTGGTCTGTTTTTAACATAAATGTCAAAGTTGAAAATGGTAGACTCTAAATACTTTTATTTCCTTTTCTTTTCTATTTTATTTTCGAGTTATTTTCTTTATTCTATTTTTAGAACTAGGGTTAGGGTTAGAGTGACAAGATTATATCATCACACATCAGTCACATCAGATGACACTGTCACAAGTCACAAGTCACATAGAAGGATGTAGAAGATTCTGAAAGGATGACATCATACAATATATGCAACATATGTTGACCTTAAGGCAAATACATGGCTGTTGAGGGTAGGCTAGAAGTAGTTAGCATAGACTATGAGGTTTTAGTATATAAGGTAGACTATCCTGTACAGAGTTCTCTATTGAGTTCTCTTGTAATACAAGATTCTTTCTCTTGACTAACTCTAAAGTCCTGAGTTTGTAACAGTTTGAGATAAACATAATACATGAATAGAAAGTTCTTCCATTACAATTATACAGATTAAAAGAAAGATATTGACTCCTATAGATATTTTAAGTACAAAAGAGCTTAAATAAGTATTATCCACAATAATAATTAGATAAAATATAGTTCAGATATACTTGGATCAACATATAATATCTAGAGTAAATATAAAGATAAAAATCCATAGTTCAGTTCTAATAGTCTATAATACTAAGCCAAGCTTAAAATTATAACAATGGTTAGACAAGTAAATATAAGAATGATATGTATAAGCTACATAGTTATATCTATACAAATAGATGACACTTGAGCAACTTGTTGTGAATACTATACTGTTATAACTTAAGTCTCAAAGTGAAGATAAGAAAAGAACCTTGTATTGGATTGATATAAGAGAACTTAATAAAGTTCCTTGTACAAAGTATATATACTAGACTAATAGTCTGTGCTTAACTATATCTAATCTATCTTAAAGGCCATATATTATATATAAGATTAACATGTAATAATCATATTATATAATATTATTATTCTAAAATCTTCCATGTTTTTCTCTGTGTCATGTGATAATATGACAAACCTGTGATAGTTGTGACCACTACATGTCATGTCATGTCACTACCTCTTTTTTTGAAATTAAAAATTTATTATATAGGATGCAATAGTAGACTATGGTAATTATACAACATAATTATTTCATTAAAGACAAAAAGAAAAAAAGGAAAGGAAAAATTAAATTAAATTAAATTAAATAAATAAAAATATCCTTGAGAGATTCTCTCTTAGGATTCCAAGACTTTTTATATTACACACAATCAAATAAGATGTGCCTCCTCATTTCAATAGAATAACCACTATATATACATATAAAGAATTCTTTAGAAAAAAACCTAAGTCTATATTCACCAATAGAAACATGATTCATGATTAATCTTGGAGTACATATATATATTGAGTTTGATAAGCCAAAATATTTTAGCCAAGCACTGCCTTTGGAATATGTTAGACAAATAGATTGATGATTATTGTTGGTTAATTCAAGGAAATTTCTTCTCTTATATTCTAAGGCTTGGAAATATATTTCCCATTTATTAACAATAATGTTGCCTTTTTCTTTCCTGCTGAACTCCCATGATATTTTGCTCAGAAAAACAAGATCAGTCCTCAGATGTTTTGATTCTTTATCCACTAATAGATATGGCAACCACTTGATACTATTAGAACAATCCCAAAATGCAATTACTGTCAGAGTTGAAGATGGTAGACTTTAATTATTTTTCTTTCTCATTTCTATCTCTCTTTTCCTTTTATTATTATTATTATTCTGGAACTGAGGACTAGATGTTAATATGACATCACACATCATAGTCATAGTTACAGGATCATATAACATGAAGAAAGACAGAAGGACCTAAAACAAATGATGTCAAACAATATAGCTAACACATATACTTTGGGGTAGGCTAGAATAGTGTATGTACAGACTATGGTCTGTGGTATATAAGGTAGACTAGTTGGTACTGGAAGCCCTATCAAGTTCTCTTGTGTCAACCTTAATACAAGATTCCTCTTATCAACCCACTATAAGATCTTTAAGTCATAACAATCATATTATTTGGGTTCTTTTTAAAGAAATACCCAAGATCTTTAGATGTAATGATAGTATGTAATTGATATGGATGAATAGATGTATTAAAGATTTGTTTAGCAGCTGGAATGGTATCAGTGATATGAGCAACATCTTATAATTGAACTGCTTTATTTATCCTACATTTTATGACAAAGAGTTTGGCTTTCATAGAAGTTATTTTTATAGCATAGTAGACAAATTTGGTGATTTTCAAAGATATTGTCAAGTTTGTTATGATGAGAAGTTAATGCATCAGGGTTCTTTTAGCTAACTGAAAGAAAAGAAAAAAGGTCTGAAAAAGTATCTACTAAACAGGAACTTAGAGAGAGTTCTTTGTTCAAACTATCAAAAGATAGTAAAACTTCATTCAAACAAATGTTTTTGGGATGTTATAGAAAGGCTTATTTAGCTTTGGAATGATGATTGACATTTATTTCTTAAAATTAGAAGACCAGTAACCAAGGTCAATGCAAGAATTTGCTATATTGATAATGTTAGCAAGATATTTATCATAGTTTACTAATGCTTTGAGATGATTCTAGGAGATTCAATCAGGATCTGGAGTAGACAAACTGCAACATTTATTGATTGCTTTGATAAATTCTGTTTTGGAGAATAAAGGCTATTCAGCCTGTTGATGTAATGAAATTTCATTCAAAAGTTGAAGAGATTTATCAATCTGTTTTGAACAGCATTATAAGACTGATAAAGAGTTTGCCACAATTTGTCCAATTCATTACAAGAATTTTCATTGAACTTGATGGCTTCTATGGTGGGTAATTTGCATTTCTTAACCCAATTCATCAAGTCCCATAGTTTTTTGTTGGTTGACACAATTTCTTGAATTTTGTTGTCAAAGAATAACTGTTTAGCCATTTTGACCATTTTCCAATATTTGATCCAGTCTATTCTTTTTCTGGGTATTTGATATGTGACTAAATCTTTATTATATTCTTCATTCTACCACACCTTAAAATGTTTATACCAAAGTTTCTCTGTGATGGAAGCAAACTCTTGCATTGCTTCTTCTAGTCTCTTGCAATTATGAATATTAGTTGTTTTGATACAACTACCCTATTCTTTAATTCATTGACAAATTCTTCTTTTTCCTTACTATTCTTGATAATAGCTAGTTTCTTCTCTTAAATGAATTCCTTCTCAATGACAATATAAACTGATAGAAAAGCATGGTCAGATAGTCTACATAGATTAGGCAAAATAAAATGATTGTTGAATTTCTTTACATTGGCCTGGAGAAACATAAGATCTATTACCAAGTATGAATCTTGAGAATTATCTGCATAACATATTGGTACTTGATCAATAGGTATTGAAAGTTCTCAAGTAAAACTGTCAGCAACTTTTCTAAGAGTATCTGCATATGTGGAATAGTACAGATATAATAGATCCCAATTATTGTCCCTAATTTTAAAATCTCTGGTTATAATTAGTATATTATCCAAATTCACTTCAGTATTCTTGAGATACTTTAAGGCAGACTAATGATCATCTGAATAGATATTAATAAGAAAGCATATAATACCATTATTAAAAAAAGAAAGAAGATTAATATCTTTATGATTGAAAATATCTTCTAAGTGAAAAACATAACCTTGTTAATCTGATATTAATGTAGGTGAGAACTCTTAGGTATTTGTTCTCAGTGTTCAAAGATCTTGCAAACATAGTTCATGATAGGTGATTGAGAGCACTTATGATCTCAACTCCTTCTTCAGATATAGAACTTAGAATGTTTCAAATGATTGATCACAGAAGTTCTTCAATGAAAAGAATATTGAAATTTTTGTTAATTTCCAATATAGTATTAGTAAGAAGTTTGCTCTTGTGAACATTCTGTGAGAAGATTTTTAGAGACTTTAAAATCATATTTTTACCCTACTCACAGCTGAGCAAATTGAGTTAGCTCTGATTTCTCAGAGCTCTTGCAATTTTTTGTTATGTTCATCCCTATTGAATCTGTGTTTCCAGAATGAACAGTTGTTGCTGTCTGCCTGGTGCTCACATTTGCTACATTTGAACAAATGAATACATGGCTCTCCTTTCTTTGTTTTAAGCCTTAGGGGATTAGTCTTGAAATTTGCTTTGCAACACCATGCTGTTTTTCTGTGATGTTCCAATTTGTGTAGACCATTACATTTCTGACATTTTGCTTCATGTGTATGACATGCAAATATGGTGTAATTTCATTTCCAACAGTTCTTGCATTGAGAAATACCAAGATTCATATTTGTTTCTCTAATTGTTACAATGTGATGACCTATGTTAAAACTTCTGTTAATAAGACACTTGACATTCATACTACTCTGTGAGTCCCAGATGTCAATCTATATTACCACCATGTTAGATTTAGAAAATACCTTGATAATCTGAGGTCAAGAGACTAAAATGATATCATTGAAGATATGAGTACTTTTGATAACACTCTCAATAATATCTGGAGTAATAAGAATATTAGTATCTTCTACAAAGTAAGAAATACCAAGAATCTTGAAATAAAATTTGGACTGAGAGAGCCTCAGGCTCATAATATTCAACATTATAGAGAAATATGTAAAGAAGGTGAACAACATTAATGTAAGCAACATTATGAGCCTGAGGCTCTCTCAGTCCAAATTTTATTTCAAGATTCTTTGTA
>Ga0157364_1006454_pt1 | contig 12050 bp, 5 predicted proteins | sample AttsexASBM2_FD_111476 | JGI IMG/M metagenome (GOLD analysis project Ga0157364, IMG submission 111476) | Fungus gardens microbial communities from leaf cutter ant in Ribeirão Preto, State of São Paulo, Brazil - Atta sexdens ASBM2 | ecosystem: Host-associated > Fungi > Mycelium > Unclassified ...
CACATGAAAATGTCCGACGAAATTATACAGTCGTTTTATTAATGTTAGCAAGTAATTGTTATTACATGCTCTCACTTTCGCGAAATAATTTATATTACATTCTTGTTGGAAACAATGTTGATAACCTTCTAGGATAGTTTAGAGGCAGTGACGCCTTTGATCTTTCGGTAGAGAACGTTCATTAACTTTATATGAAAACTATAAGTTTATTATGCGCTACATTGAGTATTCCGTAAGATTTCTTTTTCACTTTCTCGCATATTTTAGCGCATTTATAATCAAAGATCGATAACTGTCAGAATTCTTTTTCAATCGGATTAGAAAGTTCAAAATTTTTTGTGAACAGAAACTCTGAAAATTGATGAAATATTAACTTCTCTTAGGACAGCACTTTCAAGTTTGATGATATATTTTTAATATAACAATAACTTTCTGTTTTATCTAATTTTTTTATCCTCAGTACACGGTTACACAGTCTTGCGCATTTCTTTTCTTTAAAATTTTAAGAACATATGGCTGGTTCCTATTTTTTCTTTTTTTTTTATTACACTGCAACTTTTTAAATATTTTCTAAAGATATTAAAATTGTAAGAATTATTTAATAATATTTGTGTACTTGTAAAAGTGATGAAAATTAAACCGGACACGAATAATTTATCGTAATAAAGGATAATAATATATCTCTATTTTTAAAAGTGACAAACTTCTGAAGTGAACTTCTGAAAGTGAAAAACAAATTAAAGTGATGTTTTTATATGTTTTTATCGAATAAGAGTAAAGTTCATATCGAATAAAACTATAGAAATTTAGAATTAAAAGATTTATAAAGATCTAAAATGAAGGAATTTGATAATTTAACTTTAGTTTTTATAAATTCTGAAATATTAATTTTTTATAGTACTCTATTAATATTTATAAGTTTTTGTTCTGAATAAAGTAAAGATTAAAGAATAAAGCAAAATTTCACGTCTTGTAAGATTCAACTTTAAATATTAAAATATCTTGATTATTGAATAATATTATTGCGAGAATTCGATAGGTTTTTCTTCAAATTTGTTTGCGAATCAACGGTTTTCATGTAGTTCACAAAAGCTGCTACGATGTTGCGAAAAAATAGTAGTGGTGTTATTTTTCGCAATACTGACTGAATATTCGCTTTGAGAAAGAATCGAAAAATGATTTTTTGACGCGTAGATCCTTTGTCTTCGCCACTGTCCGATTAAAATATTTCAAATAGACAGAGGCAATGTGTTTTTTGGCCGGCTAGAACCGACATTGCGCACGCAAACGCGACGCTACGGGCGACATCGCTCGAATGCCCTACAGTTTCAATGGCCGACTATTGAAACGGAATTTATAGTTTTTAGTACATGGTGATGGATAACTTTTCAAACCACAAAACACCGGCTTTTGAGCAATTTTCGCAACGTGTCCGATACAAGAGTAGCTGTTTCAGCGGAAATCACGTTACATAATAGCCGCTCATATTTTTTTGTGTATTCAATAAAGGCAATTTCTCTTCTTAATGTTTATAGAAATGAGCTTTAACAAAATGTACAATAGAGAACAAAATTCGTACACTTTTATAAGTTTTTTTTTGTTGCAATTCAAAAAGGAAAGCGATGATGAGAGAATAGGGAATCACATTTATAAATCAAATTACTACAACATCGTAATACCGGCTTTGAGGAAATCAATATCTCATTTTCAGAATTTTAATATCATTGAGAGGCTTTACACAATGAATTCTGTGTGAAGTTTGTATTATATTTAAAAAGAATTTTGATAAATTAAACACGTGAAAGAAATATAGGAATATTCTGACGATTTTTTAATAGATGAACATTTTCTGTTAGTTATACAAATCTTTTCCAGAAATTTGTGTGGCTTTCTTTAGAATTTTTTTAACAATGCTTCAAGAGTTTTATTAAAACATTCACGGCATAATAAATTTAATAATTAATTTTAGTTAAAATAAACTTATTATCAATGTTTGTAGAAAAATAGAATTATAAAATTAGTATCTATAAACTTTAATCTTTTTTAAAATACATAATATAATATGGCTGAAGTAATAAAAATTAGAAGAAATAATGTTGAAAAATGGACCAAAACGAATCAAATACAATAAATTCAGTATTAACGATATATATTAACATAAACATTATTTATATTAACATAAAAATTATTAATTAATTTTTGCAACGCCTTTACTTACTAATTTTTATGTTAATATATATCATTAATATTGAATTTACTGAATTTATTGTATAAGGGCTCGTAGCCCTTTTCAACATTATTTCTTTTAATTTTAATCTTTTTATATTTGATAGATAAAACTCCTTTTGAATCATATCAGAAATATCATATTTGAATCATTCCAGAATTTTACGGAAGAATTAGAATTTTATTTCGATTACTGTACATGTAAAATTCTAAAAATGGAGTGTTAACTTCACGAAGGTAATACTATGAATAAAATCATAATTTTTTCTCGTTAAAATCGTTTTATGATAAATATATTCTATCTATGACGCTGAAAAATTATCGTTGATATCTCGAAACGTTATGTCGATGAAAAACTTTTTAGTTCGAAAGGATTCAAAGCGCTGCTATTCGATATTCCGCACAAAGGCCTAGGTCCGATACGAAACAACGCCATTAAAGTGATGGCGGCGGAACGAAATGAGAATAATCGAGCAGCTCTTTCCGCGCTTTCGTGTCCACTCGATCGGAATGTCGATGAAGAACTTTTGATTTAAAGGGCCAACGCTTTCGTCGGCTCTGCGTTGCGAGTCGTATAGAGAAAAGGAGAGATTTCTCTGTTCGTTGAATCATATAAAAAAAATTATAAAAATCTTTGCATAAAGATATTTTTCTTAAATGTTATTATTACTAAAGATGATAAGATGATTTGATAAGTCTATACCTAAAAATAATATTTTAAGAAAATTTTATACTATTCGACAAAAAAATATCGGTCTGAATGCGTCATAGGAATTGTGATTTTTGCATTGATATTTTGTTGTAAAACAAGTACTTTACATATTAAAATGCACATATTAATGTGATGTGCAAAGAGATACTTTCTTCAAAGTATTAAAAAGTATTTATAAGAAGGCATTTATTATGTATTTAAAATACGATCAATTAATTAATAGTAATTATTTTAGAAAAAGAATACCTTTATTAAAAAACATACAACGTTATTTCATTGTTTTACTAGTTTATTATAAGATTTATACTTCTTTCTGATTCTATATCCTTATATACTAGCAATGTAGTAAACTATTTTTCTATGTGTCCATTCGTTCTGTCTGTTCGTTACTTTTTCCTTCTTGCAGAAGGTCGAGCAGCTAGGAAAGAAATCGTAAGTCCTCCAGGGATATTTCCCCCCTGTAGAGTTTCCTGCAATTTTTAAGATCTAAACCAAGATCAAAAAGTCCGAAGTTTCCGCTCGGTCTCTGTCAAAGTTCCTGTTGAGATTTTCCTTGCACTCTCGGGATTCATCTCTGTCGATATATTGACGCTAATTACTAGTAGCGTAGTTAATCGACGTTAAATTCTTTGACTGATGAAAGAAGCTTCTAGAGAAAGGAGAAACGAAAGTTTCCGAGAGATTCCTGATTGAAATTTATAACTTGATTTATTAAGGGGTTTAATATTGGTTAAGGAATTGCCGGCGAAAAGTTAGCACGTTGTTGTAAGTGCTATGAGAGGGCGTGAATTTCTTGTTCAATTTTATATGAACAATTAGTCTGTCTTATAGAATAAAGTAACCTTGATGTTTTAAATTTTGCAAACGCGAAATAATTTAAATATTAAATTGTCGTGACGTCTCGTTAATCATATCTAACTTTCAGCAGTCCTGCTTATTAATTTAGTTCCCTTTCATCTTCTGAGAATCATGATCTCTTCCACTTGATTCAAAATTTTTTAAATCTACACAGTGATCGTAAGTTTCGTCTCGGTTGAAAAACTTTTAGCCAGAAGCTCTCAGTATCGCCCGGCGTCTATTTCTATTTTTCTACGCGACGATAAACTTCTTTACGAGACTTGAAAGGATGTTTCGCTTACCAAGACTTATTCGAGAAAAGAGTGTACCGATCTCATAAAACGTGAAGTTTATATTGTAAGAAATACACAGTGTAAATAATTTAATGCAAAAATTTGATTCGAAGCTTTAAAGATTTTAAAGATCGCAAGAATTAAGGATGTATCAGAGACGTACAATCCCTGCAAAAAATTTTGAAATTGGAAATGTATTAATACTTATACTTTTCATATAAAAATACTGAAACTATATACGTATAAAATAGTTTTGTGAATAAAATCATGTAATAATTTAACAACACATTGTTATAGTTTATTTACTTTATTATTGTATTATTATTTTTATTGTCGTAATGTTTCAATTTAAAACAAGACGATGAAAAATTTCAATTTTTTATATAAATACTTAATAATGAAGCTAATTTATGTAAAATTTTAAGGCGATTTATTGATTAGTTGTTCAATAAATAAGTAAAGTTTAATAAACTTTAGTAAACTTTATTTATTTAGTAAACTTTATTTATTTACAGAACAGTTAATAACAATAAATTAATCCCCATAAAACTTTGCATAAATTATCTTGATTATAAGTACTTGTACGAAACAATTGAAATTTTTCTCATTATTTTTTAAGTTGAAATGTTACAATAAAAGATAGTAATAATTACGGGGGATTTACAGGGACTGTACAGCTGAGACATTCCTAAGTATTCTAGCGCAAAAATAATCTTAGAAATCTTAAATGCGGGTTTTATTGATGCAAATTGCGCGTCACAAGTCTTGGGAGGAGCATCAGTTTTCACAGTTGCTTCTCAGTTTCGAACGCGAATCTCATCACTTCTACAGTTTCCCATTCTTTGAAGGACTTGCGATTTCTAGTTTCCCTTCTAGCATATCTTGTGCACGGTGAAAAGTTGTCAAAGGAGAACGGCGAAACTTTTGTGCTGGCGCACGCGCCTCTGGGTAGATGTACGGGCGATCATGAAATTCTGAAGGATTTCGGGAAGCGTAAATTTTCGGTTCGCCACTGGTATGCCAGGTCGGAACTATGCGAACAGTGAAAACTATCGCTCGCTTGCGGTTACAGTCATTTGTTTAGAGCGTCAGTTAAGCGCGAAAGCTGTTAAGCGTATATATAGCAAGTCAGTACTCGATTAAAGACTATACAATAGAAAGGGTAACGTATTACGCATTCATTCACGGAAGGTTTTACTGAAATATTTAAAAATTTAGCCAGATACAAATTTGAAAAATAATTTTGTTTGATTTGTCAATCAAAATAACTGTGTAAAAACGCTCAAACTGATTGCTAAAATGTTAAAACTTTTTGTGGTATTGTTATCAAAGTTTAAGCGTTTTGTATAATTAACTTGATGGTCCAGCAAAATTATTTTCAGATTTATGTATCCAGTTAAATTTTTAAGTACTTTAGCGAACCGTTTTTTCAATTCCAGGCAACAAGCTGATGCTGTTTCTCGTTATTTTGACAAAATGTCGATAATTTGCTATCTGGGATGTTATAATATGAATTCTCGTAATCGATTGCTTATAAATTTTCATTCAGATAAATCGAAAGCTCCAAGAGATAAAGATAAAAGATAGATAGAATAAAAAAATAGAGGCAGCTCGTTTTTCACTGTCCTGAGCTTTTATTTCCGGGTGATCATCTTTAAAATCCACAAAGCCGAAGCCTCTAGCCGAAGTCTCGCGAAGAATGGGGTACAAATTGGATGTAACGTCATCACTTTAGGGGATTCGGCGCTTATTATTAGTTGCGCTATTGATTTTGCTTCCCACTCGCCTTTGTAACCTTCAGACTCACTATAACTAAACGCGAGTCAGAGGTTATCGTCCGGCGGACTCTTCGACGTCCCATCTCCTTTTTATCGCTGGCATTTTTATCTTAATGATAATGTTCGATAAAGTATAGCCCACATCGATGGTAAGCTATCCGGTGAGGCGATACCCCATTATCGCAAACTCTCTTCGAAATAAGATCGAATCTAGATGACGATCGATTACAACTGATTTTTTTTTTATGAAACATTTCTTGATGTAAAAGGAGAGGCGGAATGCGAGAAAAAGTCACTGTATAATAGAAAGAACACAGGTATAGAAAAGAACAATGAAAGGAAAACAATGCGATACAGCGAGTACAACTTTATATTGCATTATGTCCTCGAGGATACTGCAGATTTATCCACCATATTTCAAATGTTTGTTTCTTGGCTTTGCCGCCGGTATAAGTAGATACTTGATATAATTTCTAAAAGGGAAGTTGTTGTCGACAATGTCGCAGTTTCTTGCCCACTATTTTATTAGCGTCACTCATTTTATAGCGATTATAATAAATTATATTTCAATTAATATTTCGCATTTTTCTATAAAAACATTACATGTAAAATTACAATAATTATAATGGTTTGGGATTCAATATTAAAAGTATATATTTATACACATAAATTTACAACTTACAAATAAAATAATTCCTTATACTAATTAAGTAATTTACAAAGTAAATTTACAATTGAAGTTAAGTTTATAGAAATATTTAATTTATCAACAAATTTGCATACAATTTTTCTTGAGTTATATGTATAAGCATAAGAATACAAATATAATAAGTGATATGTTACCATTATGTTAAATATATAATATTACAAAAATTCGTTTACATAGAAACTATAAAATATACTACTGCTAATGTATAATTTTTTATCTAATATAAAGATATATTTAACACAATTAAAAAATACTAATTTTTGTAATAACGCACAATTTTATATACTTTTATTATAAATTGTGTAATTTTTACATACATTATAATTTTACGTAATTATATTTACAGTGTAAAAAGTAAACGATAACAATATATAACAATATAAATATATGACTTTCTAAAAGTTTTTGAATTCCCTGTTCTAGAAAATGTTGATATAGCTAAATTTAACAAAACCAGATAATCCACGAGTGATGAGAGACGAGAAAACTCGTGTGAACGAGCACTCACAACTATTTGAGCATCCAAAAACCGATTGCGAAAAAACTTGCGAATTCAATTAACAGCTTTTGCCTTGAGGAAATTAAAGCTGATGGTCGCGATGTTAAGAAGTCGGCACGAATAGTGTATTGCCATCGTGAGTGCTAACTTCGTGCCGACATAATCGGGTTAGCATCATTAACTTGAATCGCTTTTACTTTAATTGCCTCGGGTATCGTGCGGATAACGAATTTGCATCGTTGGATCTTCTTCCTTTCGAAGGAAGAAAAATTATTCTAGGAATCCCGCGTGCTAACGAGGTAGATAAGCTTGTCGGGGGTTAGTACTGGATTTTCCGATAGCATACCGGATTATGGTGGAACGACTGCCGTCGTTCTCGTCATCCACTGCACTCGAAGCCGCATTAAAGATTCTCAATATCATCGGCCTGAAGGAACATCTCGCGTTCTCGACAAGTTATTCGCAAAAAGAAAAATCTACCCTCTACAAGGAAGGAAGGAAGGAAAAAAATGTAAAAAAATAAGTATCACGAATTTTTGAAAATTCAACAACATTCGTGAATTCGCGAGTCTCAGTAGATTGAAGCGCCGCGAAATTGACAGCCGTATTTTACGCAGAACATACAAGGACGAAATTCCAGTAGGTAGATCCGCAACGTATCCTTCGTGTTGCCGTATCCCTTCGTTAAACATCGCGGTGTTATATTTGCTCAATTAAGAGCGCGCGTATACACGAATTCGAAATTACTTCGTGTGCCTCGACATCGTGTAGTTTCTAGTGCAGTGCAGTATAATCATAACTATGCGGTGGGTTAGTACAAACACATGTTAACAGCATGCGAGTGCAACGCTCGTCGTGATGTTTCCCCTCGTTATCGTATAATATCCCTTCAGGCAGGAAAAGAGCGATTTTTCATCCTCATGAGTTCTGGAATGCACTATATTGCGGGATCGTTACATTCCCGATGAGTTCTTGCGGATATTAGAAGAGATCAGTCGCTGACATACGAACGCAATGCGCCGCGATGCTTTAGCGCAATTACGACAAAGCCACTTACTAATTTCACCGTCTGATAATCCATTATCTCCCGGCCATGTGGGCTTCGCTCGTGTACGTACTAATCCTCAGCTCTGACTTTCAGTAGCGGTGGCACGTCGACCCTCGTTTCACCGAGCTTCTATATTGAAATCCTCTCTCCACTCTCTGTTCTCGAATAGACGACGCCACGTCTGACCAATACTGTACTATCTCTACTGCGCGCTAGCATTGGGTATCTTATATTTATGTAATTCTCGTTCGGCTCGTGAATTGGTTGTAACGTTCTCCGCGAATTATCTCTTCCAGGTCGTACGGTTCTCTAATGGTCTGGTAAATTTTTTAATCTACTTCTTCCCCTAAATTGCTTTTATTTAGTATTTTTCGATAGCCGCGAAATTTTATAACTCCCGCTATCTTTATATTATTGCGATTTAAATTTCTTATTTGCATTCGATTTGAATTTTAATAATTAATTATTTGTTTTTTCTATTTTATTATTAATTTTAAAAATTTAAATATTTTTATTGAGTAAATTAAAAGATTCATTGAGATAAAGAAATGTATGTAATATATGTTTCGTATAACTATTATATCTTTTAACTATTTTAAAACTATTACATAGTTTTCCGCAAAGAAAGCTAGAGAATATTATCGCAAGTATAATCAAATAGGGAAAAGATATAAGAATGTTCCACGAACGTTCGTTCTGTAATTTAGCATATTATTGCTGTAAGTTTCCAAAGTTTTAGAATCTTTGAATTCCACAAAATCTTCAGTTGCTAGCGCAGAATGTCGAGAAAGTCATTTTAAATGAATAAATCAATATGTAAATACATGTTTGTTAAGGTACATTCTGAAACTTCTTTTTATTCCCGTACTCTGTTACTCTCTCCGTTCGTTCTCGACGATATTATGAAAGATTCATAGTCGCAGCCTCTACCAAATAATACATGGCGCGGTTTATTGCTCGCCACTGTAATATCGTACAGTAACCGAATGCCGAAGTTTTCTTTCTGTATCGTTTACTACCGCGGACAAGTATAATCGATCGGAATCGATAATCGCCGATATGACGTTGCAATACAAATGTTTGTTTTATTGTCGCATTCGAAATCAAGACAATAGATTTATGGAAAGTAAGAGCTCCCATTAATTTGTATATCCGGCATTTTTACAATAACTAAACAATTTATGTTATCGATTCTACGTCATTTTTAATATTACTTTAGTTAACATGTAGAAATGTTTATAGTATGCTAATTTGACATTCGGCTACCTTGCAAACATATTTTATCTTGACTGTTATTGAAACCGTTGCGTTTTCAGGAAATTTAATCTTAGTATGTAATGGATTATATTTATATACTCGCATATATCCGATATTTGCAAAAAAGAACGCATACAACGCGAAAAGTCGCAGTAGAAACCAATGACGAGGGAAATATAAGAAATAAAATTATTTCATACGCGTGTCTATCATGTTTTGAGAGATATTATTCGTCGCAGCGAGTTACAGTTTAAATTAAAAGAAAATGTTTTTTTAATACTTCGAGAACATGCAATTCGAATGAAGAATGTGCGCTATTAATGCAATGTGCGGAAAATCGATCTTCTTCACAATAACAATTAATTCGGAATAGTCACCTGGGGTGTTTTTATATCTCAACAGCGAAAAAATATAAATTGTTGTAAAATATTATTTTATATGAATATTGTTTAATATGTTTCCTTTCTTTTTTAATGATTATTCTTTACTTTTAAATATGCAACTTTTAAATATGCAATTTCATCGAAAATCTGCAATAACAAAGCGTTATATTAAAATCTTTATTGTTGGAAATATTGTCATAATAAAATTATTTAACATGTTACTTCCGCTTAATATCTGTTTGGTTTTTATTTTTCCAGGAAATTAATATCCATAATGCTCTCAAATACTAATAAATCGGAAAATGATCAATAATATACAATACATTATTAATGATTTTAATTAGGATGTAAAAGTACCCCTGGTAATTGTTTATATAAAAAAATTAGATGATTATTCTCGGATTAATGAGATAACTTAACCATTTAAGCAGAACACATGCGTGGACATTTTGATTATATTTATGGAATCATTAATATTAATAATTAAAAAGATTAAGTATTGAAAAGTGAGTTTGTATATATAAATTATGTAACTAATACAGCAAATTTATGAAAAAAAAGTGTACAATACTTTGGATATCAGCAAACTTTACTTTCGATTTTCGATACTACATGCGGCGTCTGAAACTTTGCAGCAACGCTGATGCAACTACACCGGCATACACTATCCATTTTGTACGCTCGTGAAACATTAAATGCACCGTGAAAGCCCGCCAGATTATATTTGCATCTATTATCCCGTTGAGAGGTCCAAGCGCATTTCCTGACGTGCCCGTTGCATCTCTTGACCTTTGACCAATAAAGCTCTAATTTACGAGCATATTCAAATTTCGAATGTAATTAGACCATCGACACCTACTATTATTCGAAACTCATGTTGAACACTTGTTAGATTGTGAACGTTTCGGAAAATTATCTCCAGATAGAAACAAGAATTATTCATTAAATGTTCATCGGTAATATAACTGCAATTTTTATCTGAAAGCGCATATAAATTCTTGAGTTGTTAAACTCTCATGATACTTGAAGGCTTTAATTGGATTATTGGATATTTTGATTTTTACCGCTGAAAAATACGGATTTCGAACGAATGAAGTTTGAAAAAAAGCGAATCATCAGAAGAGACATGTAGAAATTGAATTGCAAATTGAATAAAATTTCAACGAATAAAAATTTCTGATTTACAGGAATTCTATTTTACCTCGGGCCGGCGTCCGAAATGCGGGGGCGTTTATTCTATTTTTCCCATGATGAACTATCCGCGAGGAGAGCATGTCTTTCTTCCTTCTGTTTTATTTTTAATTCGTCGGAACGATCCTGCGTCGAGAATTGCGTTTTTTTGTACTGTTCTAGCCGCTGGCATTCAAGCACTGGGCGTTTTTTTTCAAGGGTTACCTTAATTAGCGCTGTCTGATCGATGTTCGTGAGATGAAAGGTTGCTCGTATTTTTCTTTTTATGATGCACTACGGCGATCGCGGTCTTTGAATTTCCATGACCGAATTCTCGGAGATCAAAGCACAGTGATTCGTTCGTAAATTAGTGTGTGCAACAAAGAAGAAGCGGTTAAATTACGTCAACATAATAAAAAAATTATTATACAAATGTGATTTCTTATTAGAATTTTTTAAAACTGAAATGCGTTATTAAAATAGAAAACTTATTATTAACTTTCAACTACAGCAACGGGTCGTCTACATCCGAAGTGAACATTTTCGACGGTTTTACAATTGATTCTAAATTATGAAAAAATTGAACTTTCCCCTATCAATCGTTGTAAGGCGGAAGTTTATTTACATTCTGTATTTTAAAGAGACTTAGAATTTCAAAGAGCTTTAGAATATAGGTGTAGTTTTCGTAGCTACAATTTAAAGTTAAAACTTATTTTGCACTTTGCATGAGTTTCTTTTTTAAACTTTTTAATTGTAAATACTGAGTTTGTCGCCTATGCCTCAAACTGTATTGGAAAAAAATTTTTTTAATTTAATTTAATTTATTTGTGCATCAATTTCAAAATGAAAACAGCGACAGAGTAAGCGAGAAAATAGTTAAGTTCACAAAATAGTGAGACAAAATCTGCTGCTCTAACGCCTACCAGAAAGAGAAAGTAATGATATTAGTTAAAAGCGAAATAAAGCGGTATGAAAATAGATCGAATTTAGAATAGAGAATTACAAAATTTAACATAATATAAAAATTGAATACAAACTTGAATATAATAATTGAGGACAAATACAAAATATAATAATAATAACAATAATAATACTACAAAATTATACATCATCTAAAAATTCTTTTATTTTTTCGTTA
>Ga0157364_1006455_pt1 | contig 12050 bp, 6 predicted proteins | sample AttsexASBM2_FD_111476 | JGI IMG/M metagenome (GOLD analysis project Ga0157364, IMG submission 111476) | Fungus gardens microbial communities from leaf cutter ant in Ribeirão Preto, State of São Paulo, Brazil - Atta sexdens ASBM2 | ecosystem: Host-associated > Fungi > Mycelium > Unclassified ...
ATCATTTTTCAGCTTTCTGTTATAATATCAACCCATTAATGTTTCAAACTGACACACAGGGTGTGTCCGGAAAATCGCCGCAATACTTCGGAAAGTGATTCGGAATGCAAAAAGAAGAAAAAACTAGATATAGATTCGAAAATAAATCATTATAATCATTTTTATGTTATAAAAATTGTAATTTATTTTTCATAATCACAATTATAGCTTAATTCATAGTGTTTTAATATAAATATATTTTAGACTATTTTGGCATTATTAGGATCTCCCTTCTAGTAAAATAAAACAAATTTAAAAATAAAAAAAATTAAAAAAAAAGGGTGTCAAGTTGACTACTCCTCCATGTGATCCTGGGTAACGCCAAAATAATCCAAAATATAATTATTTATGAAAGACTGTGAAATAAATTATGATTGTGATTTTAAAAAATAAATTACAATTTTTTTAACATAAAAGTGGTTATAATTCGCGGAAACTTATTTCCGGACCTATTTTATATATATATATATAAGCTATAGCTTTCTTTCTTTCTTTGCGTCCCGAATCATTTTCCGAAGTATTGCGAGCGATTTTCCGGACATCCTATATAATACAGAACTGATACATAATACAGGCAGAATTTTTTTAAAACTTGTCTTCACTTGCCCTAGCTTTTAGCAAGGTAGATTGGATTTCTTAATGTGTGACCATGAAGGCTCAGCTTAGCGCTCAATGACCTCGTTTACTTGTATGTTTTACGTATCGATAGCGTTCTAAGGTTAATGCAATAAAATATCAGGTTTCTCACATACTTAAGCCAGTCGATACTGTATGCCAGATGGAAACTTGACGTTAAATCAATGTTTTCTCGACTTGCGTACTCAAGCAATGAGGAGAGAATCTCTATACAACACTCGAAAAAAAAATAAATACTACAATGAAATAAAATTTAATCTAAGAAGCCACGTGTCGCGCGCGATTCACGCCTATCTAAAATGCCACACGCCACCGGGAAATGCACGAGGAATAAATACACCATGTAATTTATATGCTTTCATAATAAAGTCCATTACTCGAGCTCGCGCGGATGAGTGCGAACGTTTATAGTTTGACTTTGGGCGTTACGAGCGAACAATGACGTATTGCGATGGTGCAACGACTAAACGCCACCGTGTTGAGTGTCTATTTTCGTTGGATTAACCATCGTCATCGCCCAACATAGCGATAAGTTATCCGCGCGCGCGCTTACAGATCGAAAAAGCCGTGATTATTTATACATTCGACACGTTCCAAGGCGATCCCCCGTCATCATAAAAAAGTTCCAGCATATTCCGGCGTAAAATTGCTATACGAGAGAAAAAAATATGCGCATGAATTAAATCGTTTGCCGGGAAGCAACGAAGTGCAACTGCTCAAATATACGAAGTTTTACTTCTGATATCTTTCATTAAAATGGAAACACGAAACTCCGGGGGAAAATCCGGAGGAATACCCATAATGCTGTCGATCGGAGAAGTCTCGAAATTCTGTTCAAAATTGTATTACACAAGTTTGAAGTAACAACGTGTTCCGCAAGAAACGAGCTGGATTTCGGGATTCTCGGGTAATGCTAATTCGCTCGGTAAAATGTCGAATACTGACGGGAATTCCTTGCCTCGAAGTCAATCGCACGTTTCGATTTAGCGAGAAGGAAAGATTTTGACGTTTTGGCGTTTAACGAAATATTGCAACGCAGCGCAGTTTATCGGAACGTAACGGATAAGATCGCAAGAGTAGGATTCTGGAACAGGGCCAGGACGGTTGTTAGAATCGAGATCGGCCTTAAAGTGGAACTTCAGTCCTCATGAAATGTGTCGGCTCCTAGTCGAACTTATTAACATTTATAGTACGGATTTAGCGACGCGTTCGCCATAGATTTCGCAACTTCGTGATCCCGTGGAAAGCACCGAAAATGGCTGGTGCCTTTTAATCCTTAACGACGGATTACACACATGAAATTTGTATATACCTCGCTACTTTTGCATATTTTACAGCCGAATTATGCAGATATTTGTTATGTCCACGTACAGCTTTAAACGTTAATAACTTCGGACATAGCACAGTAAAAAAAATTGTGAATTTGTATTAAAAATGGTCCACTCACGTTCTGTGTCACAGTTTGTGTTGAATTTTTTAACATATTTGAGTGTTAATTTATAATAATAAATAACATAATGTGATTATGTTATTTAAAGATTTTGTGTAAAATTGATATTCAACGTTTTTTAGTGTCAAAATGACACAATTTATGATATATAAATGAAGTAACATAAAAATAATGTGTTTTAAAACGTTAATTTCTAAGATAAATGAATAAAATATGTGTTAATTTAACATATCATAAATGTTAATTTTCTGAAAAAAAAATGTTCCCACGATTCTTTACAAACTGTCGATATTATCTTTCTTTATTCTCTTACATAATATTTGTGTTCCTTCTAATATATTCATCTAGTGTAAAATTAATTCAAAAAATTGAGTGGATTGTTTGCGATTTATGTTAAATGCGATTTATGTTAAATTCAACACATTTTCCAAATACATGATAAATCGATAAGTAGTATTTAAAGACTCGAATTCTGAGATTTTTTTATGTGTATTCGAGATTGAGTTAATTATAAATTAAAATAATGTATTTAAACTATATTATGCAATTTCAAGCGGTAATAATTTTGAACGTATACGATAAACGGCATTTAAAAGCTTGGAATGAATTAAAATAATACTTTTAGACTATATTACGATAAAGTTGTGCGATTAAACTCCTAAATACAGTTTGCAGGACCTCTTTATCATGTAAACATTCAAAATTATTAAAATTAAAATGCGTGTTGCACACGCATTTGTAAATATCATACATATTTATAATTAAAGACCAAATGCTAAATATGAGAGAATTATTAGGGATCGGTATAAAAATTACTATCGGCATAAAAATTGTGTAGATATAGGGATGTATTCTTGAGGGATAATTAGCCTATATGTCGTGCTACATTGTTAGCGCTCGATTCTCAGTAGCTAACAGGGTCAGCATGTTAATCAAAACCACCGCAGGACGGAAGAATAGCGGGACGTAGCCTTTAATCCATTTGCGCCCATGAGCATAAACCGTCTATTATCAACCGAGGCAATTGCGACGGCGATGAGGCACAGCCTGAGAAAAAAAATGGCACACGCTCGTAAAGGGCTTTTTAAGTTCTTTAAGCTCCTCCAACAATTTCATTTCCCTATTACAATATTCCATTCTGTCGCCGGGAATAAATCTTGATTAAATTCATTTCGTTCATCCGCTCATGTTACACCTGCTTTAACAATTATACCCCGGCACTTAGTGCAGTACACTTCATATATATAAGGATTAAAAAGACCGCCGACGGAAAAATGGGTAGAAAAAAGCCTCGGCGTAATGCACGCGGGAACAAGGCTTTGGACGATGACTTCCGCGTTAACGACCTGGCAAAGGAAAGAAAAAAAGAAAGAAAAAGAGAAAAGTTATCGCGTAACGTCGATCAACTGGAAACCGGTGTGTTGCGCATTTACCTTTTGCGGTGTGTAATGACGTGCGCTAATTGTGGCACGAGACGCTCCTCGCATTACACACGTTCACACACGATTGCGTCACGAATGCGTGCCAGTTTCTGTCTACGTGCGGCCTTGAAATGCGGTGTCAATGTCGAGCCATTTACTCTTCCATTTTCATTTTTCTTCCTGCTTTCGTATTCACGGTTCACCTTCCGCTTTCGAAATGTAGCTCGATTAGAGTTAAGATATAATAACTTGCATTCATATAGAAGATTTCTAGATTAAATTATACTCTTCGATCTATCATAAAATAGATATAATCGATATATTAATAGGACACTCATATTTATTATTGACAGAGGAATATTTTACTCTTGAATGGAAATTTTTTTTAACTAGAATAAAATGATCTCAGACTTCAGTTTTGTGCCAGATATTATGACATCAGCATCGTGAATTATAACATCGAGTAAAGATATTCCAAACACACGAATACATAAATTTAAATTTATATACTCTTATCTGAAGATAGAATAAGTTGATTCATTTCGTTTAATTCGAGAAAGGAAAATAAGAATTATTAATCTTATCTTAATATTGTTTTATATCTACGCTATAAAAAGCATTATTTACATAATAAGATTTAATAAGATTTTAAAACATAAAATTTAAGTTTTGAGTTTTAAGCTGTAAGAAAGTGACAAATCGATTATTCTTCTTATATTCAACTGAATAGTCAAATTCTTACGAATTTAAAACTCAAATTTCGCGCCTTAAAATCTTATTGTATAGACGTCGCTTAAGATTGCGATAAGATGAAATATGTTAGGTATTTTTTGTCTTATTATCAGAAATTTCTTTCTGAGAAAACAATATATAATTTTTAAGAACTAGATAAAGAGTCATTTTATGCTACTTGTCTTCTTATTATATAAGGAATATAAATAAAAAATAAACTTTAATTTTTTCTATGTTCTATCAAACGCGCATATGCCTTGTTTTATTTTCATCAATCTTATTAATCTTGAATTATACTTTGTTTCATTCCTCTTCAAACCCATATATTATCGTTCATAAAAACGAATGTAATATAAATATACATTATCGGAGTATATTAAGCTTCGATCTGCTAAACCTAAATAACTGCGGATCATTCCTACAAGACCTAAATCCACTCTTCTTTAATTCACCAATATATATATATATATATATACGACACATATCCCGTGAACGCTCGACGTGATATGAAATATATATAATGAAACGTTAATACCGAACACGTGCTGCTCATTCAAGAGAGGATAATTTTCTGCACAGACGGCACTGATAAGTGCTTGGACAAGCCGTATGTGAAAGAACATCGTTGTACCTCTTCGTCGAGCAACATTAACTGATCGAGTATAGCTAAGCCTTGAATTTAAGCTGTGTACACACAGCGGTGCCCGTAATCTTCGATGCAAGTGTTTTCAGTGGCAAGAAATTTCGAGATTACTTGATAGTGTAACAATATAATAAATAAATATATATAATAAATCAATTTTGCCCTAAATGTTTTGTAAATATGTACAGACTTTTCACGTTTATAAAGCAATCTTTTTTTTAGTGATTTGAATGAACAAATTAGTCTACACAAACTAATCTAACGAATTAATCTAAACACAATTTAGCCGAATATTAAACTTAAGTAGAATACAAAATCCTAAAAGCAAGACATTAAGTAGAAGTTATTTTAGGAAAAATCATAATAACTTATTTATTTGAAAACTTTTTAATTAAAACTTGTTTAAAAGTCATTATCAAAAGTTTATCACTAAATCATCGTCAAATATCAAATGATATCATCATAATTTTTCTTAAAATAACTTCTACTTGACGTTATCTTGATTTGATTATGATTTTATTCCCTCTAAGAATATCATAAATGTATCTTAAGATATTCGGATCTGTGAATAAACATTGTTATCGGAGGAAACTATGGAAAAGACGATGATAGACGTGTTTTGTGTCGTCAAAAATACTGCGAACTGTCGCAATTTTAGCACGATCTTTGATCCACGTTAGCCGGAAAAGAATAATGTTTCCACATCCAGAACTTGAAATGTTCGTATCGCGCGTTAGCGTTGTAAATGTTACATTCGCGTCACGCGCATGATACACAATTCAAACAAAGTTCTATTTCACGGTATACGCCGCAATTTGCGCGCTTGTAGCGTTTATGAATCATTTGCCGCGTCACAACATCACCTATGTTACATAATAAAAGGTCGCGTGTCGCGTAGCGGACGTTTGCGGATAGTTGCACGTGGGAGACGTCCTCGAAACTGACACCAAAAAAAAATTTCTATCGCAGTTTTGCAAGCACGACACGCGACTCGCAACGTGATAGAATCGAAGTTTGATTAGCCAGAAATACTGCTGAGTACAACTTTTAAATACACGTAGCGTGCTATATCAAATTTCAATCTCCAAATAGAAAGACAGATGGATTACAATATCAATTCCAAGAACGTCAGCTTTAGGATCATGGATGCTTCCGAGAACCTTCGACATTTGTCCTGCAGCAATTTTAACTGCGGAAAATTTTAGAAAATGAAATCCGAACAATTCTGCATGCCAGAATTAACGCGAAACTGTCGTTCTCATGGTCGCTCTAATTCGCGTTATCTTCATAACAGGATTGTCACAAATTCTTCGTCCTAAAATTCCATAATGTTTCCAGACAAAATTTCATGATTTTCCTTGATGTTTTCAATAATATTTTAAAATTTTCATCCGAATATTTTCCTGATTTGAAAACTAACAAATATTTGTAGAAATTTAACATAGCAACGTAAATTACTGCACAGAGAAAAACGGTTTGGTGGAAAATGGTCAAGCCAGAAGGTTTTGATTAAATCAGAATTCCGGTTATCTCGACTAAAATTTTAGTAGTAGAATTAGCCAGAAAATTTTCTGATTAAATCTACTAAAATTCTAATTGAAATAATCAGAATTCTGATTGATTTAATCAGATTCTGATTTTAATCAGAATCTTCTGTCCATTTTCAACCAAACCATTTTTTCTCAATATATTAATGTTATTGTATTGACACTGCTTGTAATTATTAAGTTGGTATTCCAAAACTGTGCGAAGTACATATATTAAAATCAAGAATTTTCATTTCTCAGAAAATTTTGCAAAATTTCCTGATGTTTCTCTAATTTCTAATTGTGTACTACTTTGTATAATCAACGTTAGACACGTGGTTAACGAAAGAAAAAATTACTCAAATAGAACGAAATTCGCTGGTATTATAAAGACAGGCAGGACGTGGCAAAAAAGTCAAGGCTCTCTCTTGTCGCTGACCTTCGTCGTAGCTTCATCAAATTATCTAAAATCGTCGTAGCTAGCCGACTGTATTTCAGAATTCCTTGATTACACGTCATCTTGTGATTACGTATAACACTTATACGTTGAATAGATTATCGATCTCATCTTAATTCACATCGAATAAACAGGAAGTTATCGCGTTTATCTTGCATGGATTTTCTAATCGCGCATTTGAAAATTGTACAACAACGCATTGTCTCGAATATACGTTATGAGTTATAAACTATTTATAAATTATTTTATATCTTTATAAATAAAAATATAAAAAATTTCTATTCTCATAAACTAAAAAAATTGTTTGCACAGGGAAAAAATAATATTGTATTAATAGCATAACTGACAGTTAGTGTAATTGAAAATAATCTTATTAATTCAAGTGACAGTAATGAAAATACGTCCATTATACTGATAAAAGTTTTTCATTACTTTCATTTCCACTACTTTCATTACTTTCATTACTAATTTATTAACTTGAGTTTTTTAGCAAGTAAGAAATATTAGTATTTCTAATGTTAATAATACTGTTGTTGAATAAACAAAGTTATTTTTAGATTGCTGTTGACTAATGCTGTTAATATAACATAATTTTTTGTAGTACAGTCTACATACATGTAAAGTAGACACAGATTTACAATGATTGCAAAGAAAATTATAGCGTTGAGTTGGAAAATTGCGCAACGTTTCGTTTTGAATACGTAATACCGTAAGTATCTTTGTAAAAAAAAAAAAAAATGAGAAACGGATTCCGTTCTCGTAAACTCAAAGAGTCGTCTATAGAATGATGGAGTTGATACGAAAGTGGATACGGATTTGCAGTGGTCGCGAGGAAAATTACAGTGGCATGTTCAGTGATAAAAGTATACCGCACAACGTGGGGCAGATCGATGCAACTTTTTCCACTCGCACGATTATCTCGTTTCACCGCTTACGTGATAAACGATTAACCCCAAGATGCGGCCAAAATAAATTGAATATAATAACGAGCAGAAGCTGCATGTTCGTACATTTGTCTCTCATTTTTCTTCTGCGATTCGTTAGAGAAGATATTAAACAATTCACATTAAAACGGATACGATTTATATATGAATTAATATAAATAACGAGATTCCACTACTAGTCTATTTTTAAAAAAATTTATCAATGTTGACACACTCGCGTTTTATAAAACTCAGCGTGACTTGCTCTATTTTAATGTACATTATACTCGATTGCGATATTTATTTTAATTTCCATGTAATAATTTCAATCAGGATTCTCAGAGTATAAAAATTAAATATTTCATTTTTATATTATATGTTGAGAATCCTATTTGATTGAATCAGCTAATCTCTTATATTTGAATATGAACAGATAAATTCTTGGTCGGTGTAATAAAATAATTTTGTTTTAAATTAAAGCAAAAAGTTTGATTACTATAACATTTTACTTGTTTTTAATAATATAAATTTTGTGCTTCAACTAAATTATTTTATTGTCAACCAAAAATTTGTTTATCCATATCTAAATACGAAATTAATTAATTCAACCAAATGAGTTTCGGAACGTAATTATTGAATAATCTAAAAGCGAAGAGTTGAATTCGAAACGTCTAATTAATTTGGTTATTTAATAAAGAATTTGAATTCGCACATCTACACCCAGAGAAAGGTTTCTTCGATTTAAAGAAATGTTTCTTTACTATACGGTTAAAGAACAAATTTCTTGAATTTGAACGTTATTTCTTTGATTTAAACATTATTTTTTTAAATTAAATAAAAAAATTTATTTAATTTAAAGAAATTATATTCAAATCAAAGAATTTTTTTCTTTAATATAGGAAAGAAACATTTCTTTGAATTGAAGAAATCTTTCTCTAAATATAGTATTGGTTCTAATTAATATTTGTACTTTTATCATTTATTATATATTCTTTAGAGTCTTTCATTATTCTTGATTCTTCGTCAATTACGTTTTCGCCAATAATGTGACAAAACATGGAAATATTTCAACGGATAAATTCGAGTTGGTCGACGTTAATAATGCAGATGAATCGGCATTACGGATTGAGCTGTATACATGTATAATATGATATTTGTTAATTAACGATTATAGCAATATGCCTTCATCAAATATTCAAATTCGGGATGTAATGTAATTATGATTACGTATACTATTTCTGCATGCATTGCCTCGTATATAAATTGCACAACTGGTGCACCTTGTTTTAAAGCAAGCAAATAATTACTATCATTAATAACAATTAGCATCATATATGGAGTGATTAGACGTACTATATCAGTCAATAATTATAGCTTCATAAAATAGACATGTCATTATAATATAACGTTATTTCTAAATCCTACTTTATCAAGAGAAATAATAATCCATTCTATGCATAATCTATCCTTAAAAATAAGCTCGTATTTTTTTAAAAAAAAAAGTTGCGCGATCACGTGACCGCGAGAGAGAGAGAGAAAGACCGCGCAGATACGTTCAAATCGTAGCCTTCCAAAAATAACAATGCAATTTATTTCGATTCTGCGATCACGTGAGAGCGCGACAGACGTATCGGTTGACGTTCACTCACCCTGGAGATGCGCAGGGGTTGATGCGTGTCGCAGCCGCCGTGCATGCGGAAGCCCCACGGGGACCCGCCGTAGAGGGTGACTTCTCTCGCGCTCATCCCGCGTCGGCACCCCCGCTCCTCTTCGTCGACACGCGCATCCGATTTTTCCCGCGTCGCGTTGCGTCACGTTACGTCGTGGAGCACAGAGTGATACGTGGCTAAGTTCGCGACACTTGTGCCCGCATCGCGGATCGTCGCGCGAGATAGAGTCGTAGAAACGTTTCACGACGTAACGCGCGACACCCGGTGACGGTTTTATCCGCTCCGAAGTTTGTTATATTGTTGTCGTCGTGAATTTTCTCACGTTGCCACGCGAAGGGTCGATTACGCAAAATCGGGGTAACAGTTATAACAGCGGTCGTTGTCGCAATGACGGCGCCGATTACGCCCACTGATGCAAAACGCGACGGCAAATCACACGCACGCACGCGCGCGCGCGAGACCCACACTCGTCTGAGGTTCGCGTTGGACTGATGGCGCGTCCTTCCTCCCTCCCCCACCATTCCGCCCCCGCGCGTAGTAATCCGCGCGCGTATGCCCTCCCTCTCCCCCTTCGTCCACCTGGCCGTTTCGTACTCCGCGAGGGTGCGTGCGCCCACCCCAGGACCGTTATTACGAGATCCTTTCCGTTGCGTCGCCCCGAGCAAAATTTTCCTTTCTCATTTCGCGACTTTTTTTTTTTACGTTGCTGTGAAATCATCTTTAAGATTCGATGCCAGGGTGCTATTTCAAAAACAAAATAAAGAATGGACATGCAAAGAATATACAGATCATATAAGAATAAAATTTAAAAATTATAAAACGTGAAAATTATAATAAAAATATAATACTCTGTAATTAATTGATAGACAAAAAGAAATACATATTATATGTTTCGATCTCACAATTGAATCCCCTTTAGATATTCGAAAAAATTGTATATATCCAGTGATGTTAAAATGATTGCATGACAAATTTTTCAAGCCTGTTGATTGGCTATAGAATAGAGAGATCCAAGGATTTCTCTGTCTCTCCTGGTTTCATCAATGTAAGAGTGCTATTTAATTTATGCTTTTTTGTTGTGTGACAAGTGTGTATAGAACAGAGAGATTTCTCTATTTTTCTATTATTTCTTCCATAGTTAATCAATAAACTTGAAAATTTGTCGTAACAACAAAAACGCACAAATGAAATGTCACCCTTCGATTTGAAAAATAAAATATGACAAAAACGCATAAAATGAAATAGCAACCTAAAATTAACTTTAATCTCAATTTAATTATCTTCCTTTGATACTATGTTCAATGTAGATTAACTTTAAATTTGGTAACTTACTTTCTCTAATTCTTAAAACTAGAAAAAGATGAAGAGTTATGCGAACCAAGATGAAGAGTTATGCGAACCTAGATTGGTAGAAATATACATTAGAATAATTCTAATAATTACATTGGTGATACTAGGCCTAAATAGTAACTGACATAACTTAAAAATAACATAACATTAATGTTATAAGCATTTATTCGCATTGCTTCAAATCCCTAAAAAATGTTGCACTTAAAATGGAATAAATATATGTATTCTGGCATTGAGAAAAGAAGTGAGGATTCTGAGTGCAAGCAACACGAACACTTATTATCTTTTTTTGTACTTAACAATATAAATATATTATATATAACACATGATTACAGAAAATAAAAAGTCTAAAATTGAAACATAAGACGTCTTAAAGGTATTCTTTATATCTCGTTTTTGAATATGTATATTGTCTGAGGAATTACATAACAGTTACATTATTGAGTGTGAACTTATAACATTGATGTTATGTTATGTTAATGTCGATTATGGAATGTTTTTTGGTTTTGATATATTTTCTCTCGAAAGGAATACAGTACGCAATATTTTGAGATTTTTTTTTTTTGTTTAAACCCAATTCTGGTTCTTTATCACCTTGTCTTCTATTTCACACGTGCTTTTTATCATGCCTTCATGTTTTATTGTTGTCTTTCACACAGTGACGCTTATTCTTCTGGCATTTTTACGCACAATCAGTTGACTACTAGTTGGCTCGTTTCTCATAGATCCATTCTTTTTCGTTCTTTCTGAACAAAAAAGAAATTTTTTATGTGCTTTATTTACACGCTTCGACAATCCAGAACAACTCGTTTCTTTTTCCTTCAAAGGCTGTCCTTTCTTGATATCCTACAAAAGAAAATGTATCGATTAAATATATTGCATCTGAGATAAAATGATGTTTTTTCTCATACAATACAAAAACTTTTAAGAACATTATTGTAATGTTCACAACATTATTGTAATGTTATCGCAAAATTGTTGGACTGTTGTAATATTGCTGTAATATTGCTAAAATAATCTATGCTGTATGACTTTCTATGAATTTCTTTTTACATAAATTTCTCTAGTAGCACAATTATTTACACAGTATTGATCATGTATCAACCCATCATTGGCCAATACATTTCAAACATTTAACCATGTTAATTGCCAATAAATCGCAAGTTTTAGTCATAATTAATGTTGATGAATTCATTTCTAGAT
>Ga0157364_1006456_pt1 | contig 12050 bp, 6 predicted proteins | sample AttsexASBM2_FD_111476 | JGI IMG/M metagenome (GOLD analysis project Ga0157364, IMG submission 111476) | Fungus gardens microbial communities from leaf cutter ant in Ribeirão Preto, State of São Paulo, Brazil - Atta sexdens ASBM2 | ecosystem: Host-associated > Fungi > Mycelium > Unclassified ...
CGCCATTTCATGGAAATTTATCAAACTTATCAAACGATCCACGTACTTAATGACGGAACCAACCAGCATTAGAAACATGCATTGGCGCCATTCTCTTTATATTCATTTTAATGAAGTTGCCGCTAATAGTCCATATTATATGGTCAAAGGTTACTGTTATGAAATGAACGACGAGGCATTTATAAGGAAAAGAAATTGGAATATTTTTAATTTAATCCCTTTATTCATTGAACTTTACACTTTTTCAAATAATTCGAATAATACGAATTCGAATACTTTCTATAACGTTCTACGCCAATTATCGGTTACTTACCATATTCTTCCACTAATGCTCTGATTTCCGGTTACAAAAATAATTACTCTGAAATCTCAAATCTACTAACTGCCTCGAATACGTATTAAGCTTCATTCCGAATTTACCGAATTACAAGAATGATTAATTACTCCGGAATTACATCAATAATTAATTATAAGATAATTTCTTGGAGCACAGCAAAATAAAATGAAAAGATACCGTGTTCTCTCGCGCCAGGACTTATATATCATACCTGTCAACCAATTTTCTCCCGAAAGAAACAGATGTTGCAGTCTCATCGACTTTCTTATAGCATTTTCGGCTCGACCGAGTTTGCACTAACCTGGATTGAAGTAATGATATTTCGTGCTCTCCTATTGATAGAGCGTGTAACGTTAATCAATATCGAAGCATTTTCTAATCCAAATTGCAAACCTGGTCGGACCAAAAACGCTATTAGTGACAGCGCACTAAATGTCGTCTTTACATTATACTAAATAGAAATCCTATAATCAGAGTTTGGCGAGTGTGAACCAAAAATGACGGATAGAAAGAGATAACAGATATTGCTTTTTCGAACGCATGCGCAAAAAGTGTTAGAATAATGACAATACCTGAAGAAATCAATCGAGTAATTACATGACATTTTCCCGAAAAACTAGACTGAAAAATGTTGATACTAACAAAAATCCCTAAGCAACACGATTTTAGTTTGTACGGATTAACACTGTTAAAGTAATAAGTCTATAAGTTTGTTCATAAGCCGATACCACAAACTTATGAATTTACTACTTTAATTGTTATTAATCCGTACAAATTAAAATCGTGTTGCTTAGGAGTTTTTGTTACATACCAACATTTTCCAATCTAGTTTTTCGGAAAAATATGATGTAACCAATCGAATTAATCAATTGGCTGAATTGTGCAATTGTAATTTGTTAATTTTCTCTTCGTCCGAGATATCAGAACAATTTCTAACTTCTTTGGCACTGCTTCTACTCATCTGTTTGTAACTATCTATCTCTTTCTTTTTTTTGCACTCGTTTTCCAACATTGTATGTACGAAGCTATCCGAAGAATACCGAATGGACGAATATCAAAGTAGAGAATCAATTAGAAGTTGTGCTCGCTTTCCACCAAACTCTGATTATAGGATCTCTAGCACTAAGTAGAGATTCTATAATCAGAGTTTGGCAAAAGTGAGCATAACTCATGGTAGAAATACATGGCTGTATTCGGAGAGACACTATTAGCGCTATTTGTGTCAATCTATCTTCATCGCCCATTAAACGTGAAATTAGTATGACACAAATAGCGTTGATAGCGCGTTCTCCGAACGCAGCCTTGGTGTATGCAATTCAGTCAAATCACGCCTACTTTTACTCAGCGTCATCAATAGAGTGCAAGACCTATCAACTGTGAAATGCGAAACATGGGGTATTCATAGTTTGTTCTTATTTTAAAACCATCTTAAATACACCATCTTAATAACACTATGTTATCCCTTCCACTATGACACAATTTCTGATTGATTCTCCAACTTGATCCACTCAATATTCTTCAGATAACGCATATTGTCGAAAAAACGGGAGTGGTTCACTTGTTCACTATAGCAATTACTATTGCCCACTGTCAATCGCAGCGACTTCTACGTAGAGAGTTTTTAATTTTTTTTTTTAGCGCTGTGATTGGCTTGTGCGTAATTGGCTCGTGTACAATTGATATAGGATCTCTAGAGTATTAAGGTACATACTACATTTTTAGAAAATAGTTTACAGTATATACAAATGCATAAATTTGAAATGGCCGCGTCAAAATGGAGATGAATTTGCGATACTTCATAAATCTATCTATCATCTAGTGTCTTTACGCATACACCTCTGTAGCATTCATTACCCATACAGCATTATTGTAGAAAGTTTTCAGAAATATTTCAACCTCTTTCACATCTCATATACAACAATTCTGAAAGGATTCTGCAATATGAAATGTTTTAACAGAAATGTTTCTAAAATCTGTCATATGCAATAAATAAAAAATATTTAAACAGAATAAAAAATCATGATGTTAAAATGGCTCCAAAATGGTTATTAAAAATCATTTTTTTTCAATCACGATTTAGTTTAACATAATTTTAATATTATTGTAACTTGTTCTACTTTAATTGCAAAAAACTTTTGTATATGAATAATAAAATATATTTGCAACAACAGATGGAGATCATTATATATTTTCTGTTGCTGTTATGTTTTCATTATGAATCTCAAGATGAAACGATTAATTATTCGTTGCTAACATATTGTCATGATGTCGAGAACATAATATATCACCATTATGCTTATAGTTTGCTCTAGAAATTTCAACATCTGATTACATATAAACAGTCATGTTGTTGTATTCATAATATATCCTATTTTGATGTCAAATATATAGCAAATATATAACAACATATGCAATGCATTAGTTCGCACAATATGCTATATCATGCTTGGCTATCTGAGATGATATTGTGTGGAAACTGTGAGGTGAATTTTTAATAGTGATTATGTATAAGTGTTTATACATTTACATAATATGATTAATCAAAATAGTTGGCGATATAATTACTATTTTCGAGAAAGACTTTAAGTTTCAATAAGTTTTGTAATTTTTAATTTAGAACACAAAACTCTTAATAAATTTTAAGTACTTCAGCAATGATATTTAAATATATGTTTAATTGATACTTAAACAATATTCAATTTATTATGTCCACATAATAAACTTAAATATTATTTAAGTATCAATCAAGTATATATTTAAATATATCGTTTTTATAGTATACTAGAAATGACTCTTTGATAATATTTCAAAAAGATTGCATATTATAAAGATTATGCGTTTCGCGGATTTTCTCCAAATCCATTCTTGGAATGCCAATGTTTTGTGAACCTTGCCTCTTCATCCTCTTCATCAGGGCGAGAAGCAACCTGATACTGAGCTGTTCTTCCGGGCCGTTCCTTTTATATTAAATTGCTTGTTGGAGCGATTGGGAGAGAGGGGGGGGCGGAAGGAAAGAAGAGAATTGTGAGTGAGAAAGGAGAGAGATGGGAGAAATTAGTCGGTCTTCAATAACTGGAAGAATGGTTTTCTATTTTTTATTTATATCGTAGCCATTATCTCTATTTCAATTGTTAGAGTGTTTTTGTATCTCTATGACTTCTCTATACTTTCTTGAAAAGTATGATATAATGTTGGCTATTGTGATTGTTTTATCAAACAATATTTAATGTCTTATTTCAATATTGTATTCTAATAATGCTGACTGCGTGGTGTGTAACCTGACATCACGTTTGTATTCTTTTATCCATAGGTTGACCATTCTCTCGGTTTCTCCAATGTACATTCCTTGCCCGCAAGAACAAGATATTTTGTATACTCCTGCAGAGCTGAGTCTTTAATCTTTAGGATTTCTTAAATCCTTTTTTTGTCCTATCTTTTTGGATGATTTGAAAATAATTCGGATATTATGTTTGTTTAATATCCTGCCAATCTGTTGTTCCTTTGACGTATAGGAGAATAAATATGATGCTTTCGTCTGATTGTGTGTTAGAGACCGTTATCTTATATATTTATTGATTATTTTCCTAGCAAATGAGAATGGATTAAAATTTTTTTCTATCTGAATGCGTATTTTAAATAGCGAATATTTTTTTTGGATTTAATTGGATTCAATTAGATTCAATTGGATGCAATTGGATTGAAAAACTGCATTTCCTATTCAAAATTTTGAATTAAACAGTATTCACAATGCACAGAAAAAGTTAATATTATTTTTAGATTGAAAGACATTACAGATATGCTCCATGCAATTTCTATAAATGAATAAAAATGCATAGGATTGAAAAACATTCGTGAATCAATATTTCTGAAGATCTGAATCCATTTCAATACATTTCAATCCATTTTCGTTTGCTGAATTGGTTATGTCTTTTTTGTCGTGTCCGTTTTTCTGTAAGGCTAGTTTTAGGTGATTGAATTCTGTCTGATGTTCTTTGTCAGAGATGGTGAAAGCTTTATGTACAAGTGAGTTGATTGCTGACTGTTTTTGTGCTGGGTGGTGATGCGATTCATGTAGGTATCTATTATATTTATGTATGTTGGTTTTCTGTATATTTAATGGTCTAAAATACCATCAGCTTTCTTAGAGACAAGAACATCTAGGAAGGGGAGTTTTCCGTTTTCCTCTATAGTGAATATTTGGATGTTGATTGTTGAGGAAGATAAAGAATTTATGGAATTCAAAGATTGCAGATTATTTCTATGACATTTCATCAACCTTTCAACAAGGTTTCATGTGCAAGAATCGCAGACATTTTGCTATTTCAGAACTGTTTCGGAAATATTGCAGACATATTTCACAATGAAACATTTTTATGAAATGTTTCACTTTTCAGTCGAAATATTTCTAAGATATTTCTGAAAAATATCTTTTAATGCTATATGGGGAGTATATTCCGTACATCGCTTTCACGATTCGCGATTTACGGCACGTACGCACGCACATTATTGTACTACTTTATCACATACCACACACAGACATATTCTCGCTCCGAATTATTGGCATATTATGAATTCATCGCGCATATTATACATTGTATCTAGTGTTCTTTTGTTTTGATAACTCAATAAACACTATGTCTCTTATCACATTAATATGCATTAATAGCATTTTTCACTGAGCCGCACTAAGCGCATCAAAAATTCGTTTAAGTAAAATTCGTAGTAGCAGCAACAGATGAGATGCATGAGAATGTCGAAAGAGTTCTTACATTCCCAATTAAACACGCGTATCAACGTGTGCAATTTTATAGTGCACATTTGCTGCTACATTTGATGACATAAAATATATATTGCGTAATTCATTATGGAAGGATTTATGCATACATGTCTACTATTTTGTAAACTGTTGTTTTGAAAACGAAAAAAAATGACTTTTGAATTGCAACAATGACATAACAATAACATAACCGATAGTACTAATATTATTATACAATATATTCTGGTAAAAAATGTTCATGACAAGATAAATGTATATAAACGTAATTACGTATATATTATAAATAATATATTATAAATAATATATTATAAATAATACGGCATATGTCCATACATCTTTCTTTCTTTTGTAAAATTATTGTTTAGTATGATAAAAAATAATAATCATAATGAGAAATTCCCTAGGAAATAATTAAAAAAATAAGTTGCGAAAATGATCTTTTTAATTATCTTTTTATTTTTTCTCAATATTGTTATTTTTTTTATACTAATAATCAGGATTGGGTAGTAACTAGTAAAACGTTAAAAGTAAACAAAAATAGAAGTAAATAAAAAAGTAAAAAAAAAAAATTAAAATTTAATAACTTTTAACTTAACTTAATTAATTTTAAAAGCATTATTTTTTAACTTAATTTAGTTACTTTTAAACTTAAATTTATGAACTTTTTTTAAATTAAAAATTTTTCTATTTCTCTTAATGTTAATATTTTTTTTTATAAAATCTTACAAACATTAGAGAATTAATTTTTTTTTAAATTCAATAATTTTATGATTAGATATATTCTATAATAAGAATCAACAAATATCAAATCAATGTAATGAATAGTCGTTTCAGAGATTAAAAAAAGTTAGATAAAAGAGAGATAATGCAAATATATACCTTTCTCTCTAGCAAATTTGACAAAAACGTCTTATAGTGACTCTTATTATATCTCAGCAAACACAAAGTTACATGTAACGTATCTGTTAGTTGCAATTGTCTACTCAACAATATATTGTAATTGTAATATAACATATGTGTTATATTACAGTTATATTGTTATGTTTTTTGAGATATAAGTAACTTACATATGAATAAAAAAAATTAAATAATCTGTATTGTAAGTTATTTAAATTAATCTCATTTTAAGAAAAATCACATTCTGATCTCAAAAATAATTTTTTCCAAAATTAACTTTTTTTTAAACTTAAATTAATTCAATCCTTACTTACTACTTAACTTAACTTTTATTAAGTTAATTTTTTATTCCTTCAATTTTTAACTTAATTTTATTAATTTTATAAGCATTAACTTTAATTTAATTTGGTTTAAAAAAAAACATTACTTACTCAACTCTATTAATAATTTTACAAAAGAAAGACATATGGACATATCTAAAGACACAATAGTGTCTCGGCACTAAGCGTGGCGTGAGACACTGTCTGCGAACACATTTCATACATAATTATATATATTTATATATATTTATGTATGTTTATACATAAAAAATTTTTACCGAGATACTATTGTTTCACATAATATCATAATATATAAAAATAATGAAAACATTAATTATATTTACTTCCTTATTTATAAAGTTATGTTCTACCTCAACAAAATTTTTTATTTTCGGAATTTTCCGTGAATTATCTTTTAGAAATAATTTCTCATTACTATTAAATGATGAAAAAAGCAAATCTAGCAGTTCAAATGCTAATTATATTCCATATTGCACTAAACTGGCACCGTCTCTCGGAGTTTGTACTAAATTCTTGCACTTAAATGCAAAAACTTGGCACTAGGCTTCTCAGAAAACAGAACTGTGTTCAGGAATTACGCCCAGGTAACTCTATACTATAGGTTACGTTACGTATATTATAGAAAAAATGTACACTAAAATTATTTAGGCGTAATTCCTGAATGCAGCCCAGTGTGCATCGTTTTTGTGTGTACCGAAAGGCTCAATAAAACACACTACTTTCATCTAGTGCATGGTGAAAATATACAAGGCGAGCCATTCCCATGGTTGCGCAGTGTGAATTTTGGGTAAAATTTGATTGGCTGTTCCAGTATATCAACGTTATTATACATAAGAAATTGTATATTGGGGAACATTTGATTGGTTATTTCCAATATTGCTATCGCCATTATGCACAATGTTTCACTTTGTACATTTCCATGGTCTAGTGGCACCAGTGCGGCCAGTGAAATACACTATAAGATTATATAGATCGATTGTTTCATAATATTCACAAAAACAGGTTTTGTTAACACATGCCTTACCAAACCAATTTTAAATTATTGATTACCAACGTTGCGTTATCCAGTAGTATTTTTGTTTCCATTTGTTAAATAACATTTCATAATATTAAAAAAATTTTTTTAATTATTATTATAAAAAGAAGTCTGTATGTACCAATATTGACGTATATAGTTATATATCCTCGTATGATATCAAAAACTATTTGATAATCACATTTGTTCTTATAGACTACATTTACGGCCTAATTTACATCGAAGTTATAACACTTATAACATCAATATTAGAAAACAATCACAGTTATTCCATTCTTCAGAGAAATAACTATGATTGATCAATTTTACAACATCGATGTTATAACTTCGATCGTAAATCGAGTCGTTTAAACGTAATCATAATCAAAATATCGAATGATTAAACAAAAGGTACGATGACCCACGCGAAGTAGAACATATGTTAAATACAAGATATCACACATTTACAATTAGATTATAACAAAGGCAGGGAGTTCAGGGCACAAAGATGTAATGAGAAACATCGTTAGTGTCTTCCATGACTTTGGATTGAAGCAGCTTGATTTCAAGCCTCAATTTTTCCCTCTCCATCTCTTGTTTCTTTATTTCATTTGAGTAGCAATTGATCTGTAACTTCAATTTATCCTTTTTCAATTTCAGCATCTCAGTCTCATGATACAATTTCCCCTTTTCAGCACGTAGCACCGCTAACTGCTCTTGAAGTAGTTGATGGCTCGTATCGTCAGGTAGTACTGCCTCGGTTGTCTCCAAGTCTGGCTTTATCGTTGAGACTGGCTTGATCGCCACGTTTGTCTCGCTCTCAGGTCCGCTTTCTTGTTCCAATTCGGTTTCCATAGAAGTACCCTCATTCATGATCCAAATTCTCGAATCTGTTTCTTGAAAGCTACTAGTTGACTTTGGTGATTGTTGAAGCTTTGAAGGATCGGTCTGCGATTTATGATTGAGCGAAGTAGATGTTTCTTTTGTAATTTTCTCGATAGTGGTAGTAGAAGTAATCGTTTCTATATCTAGAACTATATATATGAAGTCTCCTTTAACGAAATATCTCTAGTACAATAAAAAATACTAAAGCTGGAATCATTCGATTTCTTAAACAATAAACATGCATATATGCATGCATGCTATTATATCTGCTTCGATGTATGCAATCTCTAGCTTGTTGATAGATAACTATGAAATTAGCACAATTGTTTCTATTCTAAAGATGCTGTTGATCATTTATTTAATCACATAACTGTATTTAATATTAATCTTATGGTACATGCAAAGAAACAAGCTATGCATAATAAAAGTAGAAATCATGCATGTCAGCAGAAATCTGCATGCCGTACGTGAATGTATTCTAACATCAGGGAATCAATCATAGTTTTTTCCTAATACAGAAACGTGAAAAGTGAACATTTTTTTGTACGTAGTACGTATGTACATACATACATAAAAATTTTTACTTTTCATGTTTCTGCATTAGGGAAAAAATTATACAATTGATCCCCAGAGTAAATACAGCAGCGTGTATGATTCTCATTCAAGAAATCGAGCTTCGTGTGAATCTAGCTAATACAATTAATAAAATTTAAGTACCACGTCGCTTCGGTGATTGACTATCATCTACTGTATGTGACAAGTGATTGTTGCAATAGTTATTGAATTCCCTCTCGTCGACAAAAACAGAACCATCCGCGTTGACAATGGATTCAACTATCACCGATGGATCGCCGCTCTCCATTACCAACTCGCCTACTATTTCTCCATCGGCTGCTATTATGTCGCCTTCATTATTCGCTCTCAATAATTCACCCTCATTAGTATCAATTTCATCGACTACTTCTTCTTGTGTCAGTTGACTACTGTAAGAATCTTCGCCATCATTTCCCTCGTTCACTTCTAACTCTGTCGATAATCCCTAAGGAGAAATTATTTCATTGATAATACTAATACAATAATATAATACTAATACAATAATAAAGAGAAAATTATAAGTATATCTTACGTCTTGATTCCAAGGGGATTTTTGCTCCTTCTTTATTCTTTTTATAGTCTGTGCTATTTCATCGTCAGATTCGGGAAACTTTTTTCTATTATCACCTTTGGCCTGCATCTTTTCGATATTGCGAATCTTTTCAAATAATTGATATGCTCGTTCCGGTGTGATATCTTTTTTGTCTTTATTAGCTGCTGCTATGTTAAACAAATCTTTAGATCGCAGTTCCTTATTAGTGCGTAATCGCACGTATTCTTTCAATCTTTTACGATCAACGTGCAACTGCATGAGATCTTGAACATCTCGTCTAATTTCACCACAGAGCTTTCTCTCTTGAGGAAGTCTCTTAAATAAATCCTACAAAATATTTTTTTAATATGACGTGACAGATATTTTAAATGTAATATAATCTCAAAAAAGTTCCGTCACTTTTTTAGAACTGCAAAGTTTAATGTATATAATGTGAAAGATCCGACATATTACTAGTGAACATTGGAAACAAAATGCTACTATACAGAAAATTTGAAAGGTGTCATAACATGTGAAAATAACTAACGAAAAACTGAATACTCTAATCTCAGTTATTTGTGTTAGTATGAATTTTAACTTAAAACAAGGCTATATCTTCTCCAAAAGTCTAGTGTATCTTTTGTTCAAAGTTTAAATTTATACAACGTGCAAGCATGAATAATTGAGGTTACAGTATTTATTTCAATATATAATTTTACAATATTATATATAATACTTCTTTTCAATTGTCTATATTTGAATAACCTTTGCAGTGCATGAACGTCTTTAATGTCACCAGTATTGTAACATAATCTGCCAGATCTTTTGCCATATATTAAATTTTGTAATTTTGAAAAAACAGAATTTTTTTAAATATATTGAACATAAAAACTTATAATATAGGATACTAAATTCTTAATTCAAAAGTAAAGCAAAACGTTCTTTTGTTTTTTATGTTCTTTTCTATTTTCTACATGAAATATCTACATCTTTTTCTAGTTTTCTTCTAATTCTATTATTCTCTCCTTTAATATAATAGACTATTTTATATTTAATATAATGAAACTAATTGATAAAAATATACCTCTGAAATTTCATGATTGTGTTCATTATTAACACTAGTAACTTCTAGTTGTGTGCCATCTTTAGTTGCTCTGACCATAATGTGAGCAGGACAATTTGTTCGTATGGATCTGTAAACATATGTAAGAATGCAGAAAGAAGAAATAAATTATGTCAAAACTAGATAAATATTAATATCAATACGTTATACATTGGCTTTATTCAGCAGAATGTTTATTTTGAAACTATTAGAATTTTCTTCGCACTGATTGAATTATACTTTTTTAGTTCTAAAGGAATGATCCTAACTCTACAGACAATTATAAAACAGTTGCAAAACTATTGTGTTCTGCTAAACACAACTATTGTTTAAAGAAATTAAAGACTTACTGAGATTGTCTTCTACCAGCACCACGAGGAAGGAATTTCTGGCCACCATAGATACATGCATACTTGACAGAATAATATTTCAATCGCTCACTAATTGGCCGTGCTGTTTTCATATGAGCCCCGCTTACAGTTCTACTGTCTCGTCTCCAATAATGCACCAATGTATGTTTCGAGACTCTGTCCAACTTCTGTTCCAATTCCTCATAGCTGTCAAACACCTCTCCCAGATGAAAGGACATGTCCCCAACGCTCATATTCATCGTGAAAATTGCAACTAACAATCTGTATAATAAGAGGAAAATTAGTTTACAATTGATTTCCAACAGAGATTCACGATTTTCCTTCAACGCGAGACAATATTTTTACCATCGTCATCATCGCATGTGATCTGCTCGCCTAGAGAGAATACGACGTGGATTTATTGAAAGAATCTAACTCGAAGATCGCGATACCGAAATCAGAATGGAAATTAGCGTAACAATTGTAAACTAGTAAAAAGTGCGACCATCAAAAAGTGTCATCATCATCGTCGCCGTCGCTCAATTGACCAAGACTCAACTCGACGACGATCGAGCGCGATACGGACTTCAACATCATTCACTGGAGTTGGAGTGAGGTTATATTATGCCTACCGTGTTAACGATTGGCGTGGTAGAAGCCAATGAAATCACATCGGCGACCGTGAACACAGACAGATCGAAATCTCTCGGTAGTAAACCGGGCGAGCAGGCAACTGAACTTTTCCAGCGGATTTGTCAATTTTATAACAACATAATGGTGATTCGTCAAACGAAAAATATACATACCGCGATGATCACGTTGCTATATTTTCGAAGCGGACGAAACCATCGAGATGATAACATCCGAAATGTTTTGCGATCCTCTATAAATGATCCAAGAGAAGATATCGAATGCCTCTTGGATGTCGCGCGAATCCTTTTAAATCTTTGCATCATCAGACGCATAGTATAAATACACCATGGTATAAGAAATATCAGTAAATTTATCCATAGAGTGGTAGTCATAGTCGATTCTTATTTTAAGATCGTCTTAAGTAATGTCTTAAGATGCTAATACGACCCTCTGATTGGCTTATAACACTTAAGACTATATTTAAGATAATCCATGATGGAAAGGATAACATGGACTGTTTGCAAGCATCTCTCTCTAAATCTCCGCCGTCTCTGGCTTAATTTCCACTGAGAGTTTAAATTGGATCA
>Ga0157364_1006457_pt1 | contig 12050 bp, 18 predicted proteins | sample AttsexASBM2_FD_111476 | JGI IMG/M metagenome (GOLD analysis project Ga0157364, IMG submission 111476) | Fungus gardens microbial communities from leaf cutter ant in Ribeirão Preto, State of São Paulo, Brazil - Atta sexdens ASBM2 | ecosystem: Host-associated > Fungi > Mycelium > Unclassified ...
AATAGAGAACTCTTCTACAAACTAGTCTACCTTATATAGTCCTACAGATGGTCCGTGCTAACTACTGTGCACCCTATCCTAAACAACCATGTGTAGTCCATGAGGCCAACATGTGGTGTTCATATTGTATGACGTTATCTGTTCTCGAATCTTCTATTAAATTCTCCCAAGTCTCGTGATCTGTCTTGTGACTACACTATCAGGTTGTGACTGATGTGACAGCATGACTGATCCACCCTAACCCTAGTTGTTCTAAAAATAGAAAATAGAAAAATAGAAAAATAAAATGGAATAAAAAATAAAAATGAAAAGTAAAATAGAAAAAAACTAAGTCCACCATTTGTGAACTTGACAGACTGGTCTTACTAACTATTTTTTTAGGAAATTCATGTGAATTCCTTGACCTAGTCCATTCAATCCTACACTGATGTAGTTATCATAATGGAGGACTTTATAGGGTCAAGTAGAGTTAATTATGTATATATGGCCTCAAGTCAAAGTAAATTTGTTTTGCTTAACTCACTTATTGCTGTGAATTTCTCCAAATGTGAGAAAGCACTATGCTTCTTGTATAAGGGTAAAAAAGTGCCTCATGGTAGCTTTCTTTTATGAAGATGAGTAGTTCTTAGATTCTAGTGCCTCTACCCACTTTACTCCATTTGAGTCTGACTTTGTTAATATGACTCTAGGTAATTATAATTAAGTTAAGACTGCAAATTCAAAAGCATTACAATTTATGGTTGCTTTTGGTACTGTTCTGATTGAACATGAAATCTTTGACCCTAACAAAGAAGCTACTCAAGTTGCCATGTCAAAACTATGGCCAGTATATTGTGTCCCTAGCATACAGATGTGTCTTCTCTCTACTAGACAAATTCTTTAGTCTGGATTGAGAGTAGAAGGTAATAAAAGTAGTTCTACTTTTTGTGATAATTCTGGTGATGCTGTTCTGTTGGCTACTCCTAACCTTTAGAGTAATATCCAGATTATAAGAACTCACATTTTCAAGCATAATGTTTCCAATTCTATAAGTCTTACAACAAGACATCTAGACTTTGAGACTTTTCATTGTCATTTTGGACACACCTCTGATGAAGCCATGTGTTATGTCCTTAACAATATTGAAGATGTGAAAAAGATCCATTTCCCAACATAGAAATGTGTCTGCTATAGTTGTATTCTTGGAAAGATATGCTAATATAGTTTTCCTGAGAACTTTGTTTGCTCTAGTAAGCCTTTAGAATTGATTCACTTGAATCCTCTTAAGCTCTCTACCTTATCTTATTCAAAGTACAAGTGGATGATTACATTCCTTGATGACTATTCCTCTTATTGCAATATTACTCAAAAAGTCTGAAGCTGCAGAAGCAATTAAGTTAATTTTCCAGATGTAGTCCAATACTACTTCCTATCCTATGAAGATTGCACACTGATAATGGGGAAGAATATGTAACATCAGAATTACAATTATTTCTAAGAGAGTAAGAAATTATCTATAAGACTAGTACTCCACATATATACCAACAGAATGGTTATGCTGAATAACTGAACCACACCTTGCTTGAAAAGACACAGTTAATACAACTTAAAGCATGCCTACCAAATTCCTAGTGGGAATTTGCAATGGCAGCTGCAGCTCATATATATAATTGCACACTTGTTAGACATCTGAAGTAGAGAACACCTCAGGAAATCTTCTTAGATAATAAACTCAAAACATCACACTTCTGTATTTTTGGCTATAGAGTCTATATATTCCTCCCCAGTGAAGTTCATGCTAACAAAATTTTGCCACATTCAAAATTGATAATATTCATCAAATATGAGAACAATAGTTATTACTTTATATACTATACACAAGAAAATATTATTTTACACTCCACACATGCAATTTTTGATAAAGGAATTTTTTCTAAATGCATTGACTTCCATGCAAAAAAGTGCAAACTATATAATAAGTTATTGGCCAAATAAGTTCAGAGACAGAATTGTTAGTCCCTGACCCTTTTAGAAAAGATGAACCTACTCTAGTACCCATTTTACACACATTCATTTCCCCCATTCAAAACAATTCTCTTACTTATTCTTCTTCACTTTCTCTTTCTTATAAGTTTATATCTCCCTCACCTACTCCAGGGTCTAAAAAGATTACAGTAGAGATTAAAGAGGATGATAATGTTGACTCTGATGTTGAGATGTAATCACTCAGCCCTCAACAACCTTTGCAACCTGCTCTGCAGACACCACAAGAAAATCCTGAATTGAGGAGATCTAAGTATCAAACTCAGATATCTTTTATATCAAACTCAGATATCTTTTAGAGAAGAAGATATTTATGGAAAACAAAAACATCTTACCAATATCCTATGAAATCTTTTATAATAGCCAAGAAGGAGGTTTCCTAATTCCAACATGGCTCATAATAGGCATGAAAATGCTTGTCAGGAATCATGAAAGATCTATCAGAATATATAACATTTTTCTAATAGTCTTACTATCCAGGATAGTAAAGATAAATGGAGTTAATTACTTATATAACTCATTTGACAATATCATTGAGATAAATGAAACCTCATATAATATTCAGTAGGATGGAAAATGCACAATTATTGTTGATAATAATGAGAGTAGAATGGACACTCTATTATGGTTTAAATCTCAAGGTGTTAAGATAAGAAAGAAAACCTTGTATTGTGTCAACACAAGAGAACTCAACAGAGTTTCTAGTGCAGAATTTTTTATCTTATATACACTAGACTACTGGTCTGTGCTACATTACCATTAGCCTACCCTAAAGGGCTATGTGTTTTCCTTAAGATTAACATGTATAATACATGCTATATGACCTTATCTTTTATTCTAGAATCTTTTATGATGTTCTATACAACACATGATTGTGTGACTTGTGACAAATGTGTGACAATGTAACATTTATGTATGATATCACATGAACTCTTAATCCTAAGTTCAAAATCAAAAATAAATGAAAAACAAAATAAAAATGAGAAAGAAAAAGAAAATAAAGTAAAGTCTATTGTCTTCAACTCTGACATTATCCCCCCTTCTTTAATATTTCTCCTCTAGAGAAACTGACTTCCATTTTCATTAGTTCTTTTCCAACTTCTTCAAATATTCTTTCTCAAACTTTCTGTCATCCTACCTATACAACATTTTTGCTGTATATTTTTCTGATAACTCTTCTCTTCTGAAATCTCTTTCTTCTGCCCTATCCAAATTCTCTTGTTATCTCACTTCAGTGTTCATTCTTTCCTCAAATTCAGCTACTACTTTCTTTGTATTCTCTAAATATTTCTTTCTTTCTCATATATTATTTTCTGCCATAAACCTCTTCTATCATACTAAACACTTCATTACTTTCCTTATTTTTCTTTTATTTAATATTTTTTCAATTTTTCATTCTTCAACTCCTTCTACTTCTATTAGTTATGCTTTCTCAGCTTTCTATTCCCCCAATTGCTCTCTGTATTGTACTATCTAACTGATATTCACTACTGGATGAATTCTTATCAAAGTGAGCAGTTGTAATTTGGCCATATTAGTAAAAACTACTTCGTCAATAAAATATGGACCAATATATCAGTCCACTAACTTTTTTGCTAGTCTTTCTTTGAACACCAAGTTCTTTATACTCAACATAACTCTATCTCCTTTCTTCTTGTTGTTGTTACAAAATGTATTATCTTGAACAACTTATCATATACTACTAGAATCACATCTTTTCCAGCTACTAATAGCAACTTAGTAATAAAGTTCACTGTCAAATATATTCAGAGTTTCTCCAGTATCTTACTTAGCTTTAACTTTCCTACTAGTACTTCTGTTCTATTCTTTATTCTCTGACACATATCATGCCTCTTTATGTATCTCCTTACATTTCTTGTTACTCCTGGCCACTAATAGTTTCTCATTACTAATTTTGTCATATTTTACCTTCTTTTGTATCCTGCTACTAGTATATCATGATGTAACTGGATTATCTCTATTCTCAGCTCTTTATCTTTTAGTACATATACTTTTTCTTTCTTCAATACCAAGTCCCCTTCAATCTGCCACTTGTCTCCTCACAGTACTTTTACTCCTGTTGTTGTGGCAACCACTAGACACAAAGTCCAATAATAACACAAACAAGTAAAGCTCTCAGTAAGCTATTGATGTGGGGATCACAAGAGAACTCAACAAGGAGTCTCTGCTGAATTGCTACTCTATTTATATAAGTTATACATGGTCTGTGCTACAAATAATTACTCCTGCCCTAATGTCCATGTGTCATCCATAAGGTAGCCATGTAGTTAACACACTTCTTGATGTTATCCATCTAGACCACTCCAGTCTATTCTAGGCTTTTTATGACATCACATCATGTGACATGTCATGTAACTGCAGTGTCACATGCCTCTTTGTCATCAAAAGAAAAAGAAATTCAAAAGAAAAGAAATATTAAATCAAGAAAAATAAATAAAAGAAAAAGAAAAATATTAGTCCTCATATGCATCATAATACCTGTCTTCTTTATCTCTTTTACTACTCTAACTACTTCTTTGTTCTTACTCTTAGCTATTTTTATTTTTTCCAGTATATTTACTCCAGGTCCTTCTGTTATTACTTCAGCTAAACTATGAATTTATTCTTCTTTAATTAATTTTTTGATTTTTGTTGTCCTTGTCTACACTTATTTTCCAGTCTAGTCTTCTACTTAGTCTATTTTCCTTCTTTATTTTTGTTTCTGGAACATATTTTAATTTCTACATCTTCATAAAGTATTCCAAATTCTTGTGGTTTGTCCAAACCTTGAACTTGAACTTCATACTCTTTAACAAATATCTCTAGTTTCCAACTCTCTTATTATTACCAACATCTTCTTATTATGAATTTCATAGTTTCTCTCTGTCTTACTTAGAGATTTTGAGAGAAAAGCTATAGACCTCTATCTTCTATCTTTATACTCCATAGATAACATCCCTCCCATTGTATAGTCAGACATATTCACTTCTATCCTCATTTTTTTATTTAGATCTAGTACTGCTAATACCAGTTTATTTATAAATTTCTTTTTCAACTCCTTAAACACTTCTTTCTGTTTCTCTGTCCAATCTTACTTTTGATTCTTCTTGACCAGGTCATGCAACAGTCTGGAAATTGCTATGAAATTCTTGATAAACTGCCAATAATAATTAGTGAGTTCAAAGAACTTCTGTATATCTTTAATTCTCTTTGGAGTTGGCCAGTCTAATATTTCCTTTACCTTTTTTTCTTTCATCCTGATCTCTTCCAGCCCCATTACTACTCCTAAAAACTTTACTTTTCTAACATTCCACATACAAATCATTTTCTACTAACCTCTTTACTACTTCTTCTACTACTTTATCATGTCCCTCCTCTTCCTCTGTTTCTACTATTATATTGTCAATGAAACTTTTCACTGTCCCAGTGTTGATCAAGTCCCAAAAAATCTTGTTCATCATTGTTTGAAACATTGCTGGAGAGTTTGTAAGCCCAAAGAATATCACCATTGGTTTAAATGACTCTTCTAGAGTCATGAACACTGCCTTCTACTCATCTTCTTCATTTATTCCACCATAAATCTAATTTAGTAAATACTTTTTTCATACTCATACTTTCTACAATGTCCAAAATTAAAGGTAAAAGATAATTATTTTTAATTGTCCATTCATTTAAATACTGATAGTCCTAAACTATCATCTTCTTACCATCCTTCTTTTCTACAAAAAATACTGGTACCATTTGGGACATCTTTAAGGGTCTGATATACTCTTTCCTCAATTGTTCTTCAATGAATTCATATATCTCTCCCCTCTCTCTCCTTGATAACAGATATAGTTTCTCCTTTTTTGACACAAACCCTTTCTTTATCTCAATCATATGATTCCATACTTTCCTCATTGGCATTCTTTCACTTGCTTTCTTTCCAAATACATGAATCCACTTATAAAATCCTTCTGACACCAACTTTTTTACTTCTTTCTCCAATTTTGCTGCTTCTTCTTCATCCCAAATTTTCCACTCCTCTGCTATCTTTTTTATCTCTATAGTTCTTTTCTTTTTTGGTTTTTTCCTTTTCTTCCTTTCTTTCTCTTTTTTCTATTTCTTCTCTTCTCATTTCCTTCCTTCTTCTTTTTGTTTTTGCAATCCTGGCTTTCCCTGCTTTGGTCTCTACTACTTACCACACTCCTTTAGACACCTTGTCATCTTTACCTCTTCTGTTCTTCAGTCAATCTCAGGATTGTGACAAGTAAGCCATAACATTCCCAAAATTACACTCTACTTTTACCCTTTGATTACATCTATCTCTATTCTTTCCCTATGTCCCTAATAATAAATATTCACTTTCATTGTATGCTCAATAAGTCTCTCCTTGTTAAAAGAACCATCCACATTCCTCACATATATTAGTCTTTCTATTTTCTTCAGCTTAAACCCCTGCTTTCTTGTAAATTTTGAACTCATAACCAGTCATGTTACCCTACTGTCCAACAATGCTTCTATAGTCTATCACAAAATGAACTACTCACTGATTGTGATATTTGAACTTAGATAACTTGATAGTGGTTCAGAAGTTTAGTATAAGGAGATAGTGATAATAGGTAATGAATAGTATCAATAAGAATAATTCTAATTCTCAGACACAGAGATATATATACAAAATAGTGATAGTCCATATGCAAGCTATTTACATCACATGATCAAAACTTGTACCTATGGGGGCTGTCATCTGTCATAGCAGATATCAGGCTAATTTTAAAAGATAACTAATTATATCACTATATTGGTATACTTGTATCTCTATGAGTACTTATTGCTATAAGATATATTATATATTATCAGAAATGGTTTGATAAGCACTTCCCAATACAAGTTCAATTGTGCAAATTTATCTAGCTGTTTATGAGATATTAGCCAACAAAACTTTCACAGTTACTGATGGCCTGATATCTCAGTTGTTTGTTATTGCTTTTGTACATCTTATATATGTATGGATAGCCCTCATTTAGGGCTTTCCAGTGCAACTTAATTTGTGAAAATCAATCTACTGGCTGTAAAGATACAAGCTAAATAAAGTTTGTGATACAGTTACTTCTTCTTGAGTATCAATTCTTTCCAATCTAATTTTCACCATCACTTCTCTTGTCATATTCCTATTGTCTAGATTATAGCAGAATGTATTTTACATTACTCTAGAGAGTATTGTAAATCTATTTATATTAGAATCTAATTGAGGACTATTAGATTCTCCTCCTCATTTAAATTACTAGCATTCTGATTATTCCTATATTTAAGTTGTCTTCCTCTTCCTACTATTTCTCTGTTCCTACAATTTCTTTCCAAGTGTCCAAAACCCTCACAACTGTAGCAGTTTCTCTCCCTATTCACATCTATGGCATATAGATCATATCTAAGTACAAATTCTGACTGTTGATTTACCATAATTGTGTTAGTTCTCTCTACTCTTTCCATTAGCACAGATCTGTCAAAGATGAAAGTGATAGACTCTATTTATTTTCAGTTTCTTTTTTCTTTTTCATTTTCATTTTGATTTATTTTTCTATTTTTCTATTTTTAGAACTTAGGGTTAAAGTTAAGGTGACGAGATCACTCTGTCACACAACAGGTCACATCAGATGATATGGTCACAAGTCACATAATGCATAAAAGGAAGTAGAAGGTTCTGGAAAGATGATGTTATACAACATGTGCAATACATGTTGACCTTAATGTTATGATCTTAAACCTTAGAGTTAGGTAAAAGAACAACTCTTGTATTGAGTAACACAAGAGAACTCAATAGAGAACTCTTCTACAAACTAGTCTACTTATATAGTCCTACAGGTGGTCTGTGCTAACTACTGTGCATCCTACCCTAAACCACCATGTGTAGAACATAAGGTCAACATGTGTGGTCTATGCTGTATGATGTCATTTGTTCTTGAATCTTCTACTATATTCTTCCAAGTCTCGTAATCTGTCTTGTGATTATGCCATCAAGTTGTGACTGATGTGACAGCATGACTGATCAACCCTAACCCTAGTTGTTCTAAAAATAGAAAATAGAAAAATAAATTGAAAAGAAAAATAAAATAAGTTAAGTCCACTTTCTTCAATCTTGACATTACCCCCCTTTAAGGTTTCTCCTCTGGAGAAACTGCGATATTTTCTCTCCATATGATCTTTTCCACTTGTTCATCCTCTTCTCTCTCTACCTCCCTCCTATCATTTTTCCACCTCTTCCAATTCTTTTCTAATTTTTTCAAATATTCTTCTTCAAACTTCTGATCATCCTATCCATATAACAACTTCGCTATATACTTTTCTGGTAATTCTATCCTTCTGCATTCATCTACCTCTCTTTTATTTTCCACCTTTTCTTGTCTTCTTACTTCTACTCCTCCTCTTTCAAATTCTTCTATCAACTCTTCCACATTCTTCAAGTTTTCTTTTCATTCCCAAGTGTTCCCCTCTGCTGTAAAACTCTTCCACCATATCAAATACTTTTCCACTTTCTTCATCTTTTTCTTGTTTAAAATCTTTTCCACCTCCCATTCTTCTACTCCTTCAACTTCCTCCAATTTTCCTTCTTCTTTCTTTTGCTCTCTCACTTGTTCCTTGTATCAAACTATCTGGCTTATGTTTACTACTGGATGGATTCTCATCGAATTTGGTAATTTCAATTTTACTGCATTTGATGACACTACCTCCTCTATCACATATGGTCTCATATATCTTTCCATCAATTTATTTACTGGTCTTTCTTTGAACACTAAATCTTTAGTGCTTAATAATACTCGATCTCCCTTTTTCCACTTTTCTGTCTCCTTCCTACTCCTATCTGCATATCTTTTCATTTCCTCTTGAGTTTTCTTTAATGTCATCTCCGCTTCCTCATGAATCTTCTTTATCCTTTCTACAAATTCCATTGTACTCTCTACCTTTCCTTTTCGTCTAATATCTCCTCCCATCCTTAATTCTTTTCCATAGTTTGCCATAAAAGGTGAAACTTTTGTTGCTGTATGAACTTTGTTGTTCACCGTGAATTCTGCCGCTGCTAACCACTCTAGCCAATCTTTTTGTCTATGTTCAATAAAGAATCTAAGATACTGTTCTAGTTCTTGATTCATCTGTTCTGTTTGCCCATCTATTTGTGGGTGGAACGCTGTAGACAATCTCATTTCAATCCCCAACATCCTGTTCAGTTCCTTTGTCGATCCTGCCGCAAACTGTGGTCCCCTATCTGACACCACACTTTCTGGCAACCCATGTAATTTCCATACATTGTCCTGAAACAGCCTTGCTAACCCTTCTGCTGACGTTCCTTCTATTGTAGCTACAAAGTGTGCCATCTTTGATAGCCAATCACACACTACTAATATCACATCCTTCCCTGCTACTACCAGTAACTTTGTAATAAAGTCTACTATCAGATGCGTCCACAGCTTCTTCGGTACCTCACTTAATTTCAACTTTCCTGCCGGTTCCTCCATCCTGTTCTTCATTCTTTGACACAAATCACACCCCTCTATATATTTTCCAACATCTCTTATTACCCCTGGCCACTAATAATTCCTCGTTACCAATTCCACTGTTTTCCACCTTCTTCCATGTCCTACTGCTAGCATGTCATGATGTAACTGAACTACTTCTGCTCTTAGTTCTTCATCTTTCGGTACATACACTTTCCCCTCCTTCAACACTAAATCTCCTTCAATCTGCCACTCATTTCCTTGTAACTCCCTTACTCCTGCCTTCTTCATCTCCTCTACTACTCTAACTACATCCTCGTCCTTACTCTTTGCTTTTTTTATTTTTTCTAACAATTCTACCTCAGGTCCTTCTACTAATATTTCTTGCATACTACGAATCCAGTTATTTTTAATAAATACCTGGTTCTCATTGTCCTTATCTACTCCTATCTTCCAATCCACTCTTCTACTAAGTCCATCCACTTTCCCCATCTTAGTTCCTGCCACATGCTTTAAGGTAAAGTCAAATCAAGACAAATATAGTGCTCATCTCGCTTGTCTCCTATTCAATTTTTGCGCCTTCATAAAATATTCTAAATTCTTATGATCTGTCCAGATCTCAAATTTAAACTGTGCTCCTTCCAGCAAGTGTCTCCATGCTTCCAGTCCTCTAACAATGGCCAACATTTCCTTGTCATGAATTTCATAATTTCTTTCTGTTTCATTTAGTGACTTGGAAAGAAATACCACTGGTCTCCATAAATTATCTTTGTATTCTATTGACAACACTCCCCCTGTCACATAGTCTGATGTATCCACCTCCATCCTCATTTTTTTTATCTATATCTGGTGCTGCTAACACCGGCTCTTTTGTAAACTGCTCCTTCAACTCCTTAAACGCTCTCTTCTGCCTCTCTGTCCAATCCCATTTCTTATCCTTTTTCATCATATTGTGTAATGGTCTAGCTATGGATGCGAATCCCTTAATGAATCGGCAATAGTAATTAGCCAATCCCAAGAATTTCTGTACATCTTTGACACACTTCGGTGCTGGCCATCCCAAAACACCTTCCACCTTCTCCTTCTCCATTTCTATTCCCTCAGTTCCTATCACTACTCCCAAAAATCCCACCTCTCTAACCTTCCACTTACACTTCTCCGGCTTTACATACAAATCATTTTCTTCTAGCCTCCTAATTACTTCCGCCACCAATTTGTCATATCCCTCCTCTGTCTCTGTCCCTACTATTACATTGTCAATAAAAGCTGCTACCTTTCCTGTATTGATAAGATCTCTCAGCAACTCATTCATCATAGCTTAAAAAGTTGCTGGTGAATTTGTTAAACCAAAAAACATAACAGTAGGTTCAAACGACCCTTCTAGCATCATGAATGCAGCTTTCCATTCATCCCCTTCCTTTATCCTCACATTATTATACCCCCACCTCAAATCCATCTTTGTAAACAACTTCTTTGTCCCAATGTTTTCTAAGATATCTGAGATCAACGGGAGTGGATAATTATTTTTAATCGTCCACTCATTCAGATATCTGTAATCCTGTACCATTTGTTTCTTCCCATCTTTCTTCCCCACAAAGAATACCGGCGCCATTCGCGGTGACTTCGATGGCTAGATGTATCCCTTTCTCAACTACTCCTTCACAAATTCTCTTACCTCCTCTCTCTCCTCTCTTGACAACGGATATACCTTTCCTTTTCATGGTACAAACCCCTCCCTCACATCTATCACATGATCTCATAATTTTCTTGTCGACATTCTTTCTAACTGCTTCTTCCCAAACACCTTTATCCACTTGTGAAACTTCTCCAGTACCAACTTCTTTGCCTCCATTTCTGACTTCGCTGCTTCTTCTTCCTCATCCCAAATCTCCCATTCTTCCACCACTTTCTTTACTTCTATTGTTTTCCCTTTTTTCTGCTTCTTTCTCTTTTCTTTCTCTTTCCTCTTTCTCCCTGCTTCTTCCTTTGCTTCTTCTTCTTTCTGCTTCTCTCATCCCGATTTTCCTTGTACTGGCCTCCACTGCTTCTCACACTCCTCCGGGCACCTCGTTATCTTAACCTCCCCTGTTCTCCAGTCAATCTCAGAGTTATAGCAAGCTAACCACAGCATCCCTAAGATCACTGTCTACTTCTGCCCCCCAATTACATTTATCTCCGTCCTTTCCCTATGCCTCTGATAATAAATATTTACCTCCACTATGTTTTCTATCAGTCCTTCCTTATTCAGCGACCCATCCACATTTCTTATATTCATTGGTCTTTCTAATTTTTTCAATTTGAAGCCCTGTTTCTTTGTGAACTCAGAGCTCATAACCAATCCAGTTGCCCCACTATCTAACAATGCCTCCACCATGATCCCCTCCTGTATATCAATTCTTTCCAACCCAATTTTCACCATTACTTCTCTTAGTGTCTTTTCCCCCACCTTTCTTACTTTCATTTCCTTCTTACTTCCCTCTGAATCAGATATATCAGCATTTATTTCATTTGCTAATACACTAAATTTGTTACAAGAACTTAGTTGAGGGCTTCTAA
>Ga0157364_1006459_pt1 | contig 12049 bp, 6 predicted proteins | sample AttsexASBM2_FD_111476 | JGI IMG/M metagenome (GOLD analysis project Ga0157364, IMG submission 111476) | Fungus gardens microbial communities from leaf cutter ant in Ribeirão Preto, State of São Paulo, Brazil - Atta sexdens ASBM2 | ecosystem: Host-associated > Fungi > Mycelium > Unclassified ...
GAAAAAAAAAAAAAAAAAAAAAAAAAAAATTTTTTTTCCAATTTCAAAAAAAATAAAAAATAAAAAATTAAAAAAAAAAAATTAAAAAAAAAAAAAAAAAAAAAAAAAAAAAATTTTAAAAAAAAAAAAAAAAAAAAAAAAAAAAATTTTTGTTCCATCTTCAATAAAATTATATATTTAAAGATTCATAAAGAATAATTATAAAAAAAAGAAAATATATAAAATAATATCTCTATACAAGACAATATTTTATTTTATAATTCACATTTTCTTACCGCTAGATATACAAACATTCAGGGGTGATTATTTCCGAATTAAGAACGACTTGATGACAAGAAAGATAGAGAATTCTGTTTTCTTCTCATATCAGTATCGCTGTCATGCAATACATGTGAAAAAATTATGAGCGCGTTTGTGAGTTGCGACGACGAGTAATGTACGGACCAACAAAAGAGGTCCAGATTACCTGAATTGACATAAAAATCAGGTAAACCAAAGAATATGCGATAAGGAGAAACTTCCGGTCGTTGGTCTTTCTTACGACCGACAAACATACCCGAAGGACGGTGTGAATTATGAAGTATAAGACTACAGACTACTTTGTCACAAAAATAAAAAAGCAGACATTTCGTTACATGTTAAAGTATAAGACTGAAGTACATTTCATGATAGCAAGAATCAATGTTTAATTTAATGATAATGAGACCATTTTATTTTTCACAAATGAAATTTTGCATCGAGAATTTCATATTTCTATAAAAGCGATTGTATCAAAATCGATTAAAATTTTCTCATTACATTTTATAATATCATTAATAAAATCTTGAATAAAACAAGATCTCTCATCTCTCTCTCTCTCTCTCTCTCTCTCTCTCTCTCTCTCTCTTTCACTGCGCATATTATTAATAATTCACGTTATTCTTATCACCATCACCATTCACCATTTGAAGAGCAATTTGTATACATATACGGAGAGCAATGATTTTATTATAGGAACAAATCAAGGAAAAGCAAATGTAATATTTGTTAAAAAACCGATCGATTTGTTACGATTGCAAATTAATTCGTCAATGTAACAAATAATTCGTAGTATTGTTAGCAAATAAGAGGCTCATATATATATATAAATAAAAGTCATAGACGATTGCAGGATCCCAAATCATAAGAAATTGACCAATTCTAATCAAGTATTCTCCCTACGTTTGATTATGCTTGATCGGTTTCCTACAACTTAAGACTCCATGATCATCTACGAATTCTATAAACGAGCCTAAAGTCTATCCAAAAAATAGGTTAGATATATAGTTCGCTTCTGTTACTAATAATAGCAGACTAACATCAAACACAACAACAAAATTTGTTGTCACATATTTACCAATCGTTAAAGGTACTAGTGGCTTGCTAAATTAACCAAATCCTTTCTCTCAGTGTACAAGAAAAAACAAATGTTATGTATTACCAAAGAATAACAAATGCCAACCTATTCACCTATCATATTGAAACCATTCTCGAAAGTCAAGATAAGACGAGGGATACGCACTTTTCCCTGTCTACACACAATAATAAAATCGCGGTCGAGGCGTGATTACATACGGAATCTGTGAGATAAGAGCGAAACCCTACATACTTCCTAGATTTTGTTACGCGATCATTAGACGATAATGCGCGACTTATGGGTCTCACGTCCGCGCTTACCAATTTCCTATATCCGCGAGACAGGTAAACAGGATTGATCACGATTCGGTCGACGTGCATACGTCAATCGGACTTAGGGCAGGATACATGACGAAGCCTTCTCTCGACCTCCCGTCTGTCCTTGTACCTAGAGCACCCACAGAGAAGTGTCTCCCCCTCGCATGGACAAGGCAGGATACATAGGTCCAACCGTCACCACGTACGTGCGTCTGGGAAGGAAGAAAAAAAGATCGATCCTCTCGACCGTGGTGGAACTGCCCGTGTGCAGAATCGACGTGCCGCGATGCGAGCAAGCGAGCGAGCGAGCGAGCAAGCACGAGCGCGCTCGCACGTCCACGAGAGTGGGAGATACGAAGGTATAAAACCGATCTGGTGGACTGGTGCCAGTCAGTCCAAAGGCCAGATGCGGCGGCGGCTCTAGTCGCACGCGTGCGAGAGAGACGATCACGACGATACTCGGCGTGCGGTACTTTTCTTAACTGACGCGGAACGCGCGTCATACATATATTACATGCGACAGTGACCAGCACACGGTTGTTCCTCCGTGGTGATTCCGTGCAAGATTTTTCGCGAAGAGATCGAAAGTAAATTCGCGCTCGCGCGCACGTCCGAAGGAAAATTAAGTTGACGAGACGACGAGGCATTGTCCTGTTCCGAAAACAGAGAGGACAGCGAGCTCCGATTTGACTCTGTCTTCTAAATCATTCCTTAGGATATACGCGCTTCATAACGATCTCTCTCTCTCTCTCTCTCTCTCTCTCTCTCTCTCTCTTTCTCTTTCAAATACCCACGAGAAGGCGAAGATCTCGAATTTAAACGCCGATAGTCACGCACGGAGCACTCGCGCGAGAAATCGATTCGTTCTTTGAGGGTGACCGACGGTGGGTTTCTTGTGGAATCCGTGAATTAGTACAAGGGAGATCATTAGCCAATACGCCAAGGAGTGGTGATCTCGTGAGGACGTTTGACTCCCGGATAACACTGATGAAGATCCAGGAAGCATCATCTTTTGATAACAACTTAGAGAGTATTCTATCAGGGTGGCTTCACGAAGGAGCGACGCCTCGTAGCATGTCGGCTATTCGTATCAACGTGGAAGAGGTTTCCAACAGCGGCCAGGGTATCATTAGAGACGTAAGTCCATTGCACGGCAGCTGTTGCTCGATAATCCAATCCTCGATGTAGTAACATCTTACCTCGATAGCGATGTTCAGGGGGAGGGGGGGGGGTGATGACCAAGGGGAAGTATGGAAGGGAAGTTGCAACGTCACGGAAATCACGCGTGTCTCCCGTTTTTTATCGGTCGCTGGCTTTCTATTTCACCGTTCCTTCCGCCATTCAGGTGGCTGCTGCTCATCCTTGTTTCAATCTCTACATCGAAGATCAACGAAGATCAACGTAGCTCGCGAGACCCGAAGTCACTTTCACGGTTGCGCGATGAGTGTCTCTTGGTTCGGCGGGAAAACACATCGCGATACAAAGAGAATCACAAGCGTAATCAGGAATCGCATCCGACGAAACGATCGGAGCGAATGAACTAATAGGTCACACGCATTTACGAAAAAATAGCTTTTGGCACGGCTCTAAAAACAAGAATATATTTACGCCATTAATTATACCCGCGTTTACCGATGACTCCTCTGCATCGTAAAATGGTCAATGTGCAAGTAAAATTCAATTCTATTCACTGGCACAAACAACTTTCGTCTAATCTTAAATTCGAAAAATGTATACGTGTATATGCATACTAACGTTAGATTCATTTTGGTCACGGACTTCAGCTGAATGATTTATGACGGCGAGATCTTGATGCTTGAAAGGTATCTGTTACGCAGAACTACGGTCATGTACACGAACTAAGGTGGAACAAGTTCAACGCACGTACGCGTGTGGTGAGCCTTAACGGGCGGCGTGATTTTAATAATCGAGGTATTCCGGTAAAAGGCGTCGAATGCACTAGGTTCATGGGCAACGTGTACAACTACACACTGTAGTACCATTCACCGCAAATAACTTAATAAGCTTGATAGCTATCCAAGTTTTATGTAATACAAAAAACGAACTTCTACAGCCTCATTACCAGTTGGGAAACGAAGGGCAGTATTGTTCCCATGTAAATGCATCCCATGTCGAAAGTAACTGAAGAAAATATCGCATTAGATAAAAAGTCTTTCCGAACGCTCACCAGCTGATATTCTACATAGTAATTGTTATTCGTGAGAATCCCTGTGCTCTCTGAGATAGTAGATATTAACTTTACTTGCATTTGAAGATGTAGCGCTCAACAATAGCGCGCGTCACGCATAATTACACAATTTCTCCGATACGGAAGTATCTTTCGACTCTCGTTTAGAAAAAAGAAGTCTACTTTCGTAAGATCACAGAATTTTATTAAAAATAAAATGACGGTTTTCCGGACACCCTATATGTTTGATTATTCCGGTTTTTGCAAGGCGTTTAAGTGTATGGCGATATCATTTTCTTTCGGTTTCGTTTTATGTTCGACAGACTGCGGTGCGCGGTATTCCGTAACTGGAAACGACCCGATTTAATCCTTCGTTCACGTTTGTAATATTAAGTTTACCTTAGTATTAATAGCAGCTAATTAGAATAATGTCGCGTGCGTAATAATGCGACTTTTACCAGAACTCGTACAACAGCCGCGAAAACACACCATTAATTTATTCATGGTAAAAGATTCAGTTTCTCTTATATATCATCGATATTTTTTTAAACTTTCACGCTTGGAGCAATCGCAGAATATTTCAGCCTCATCGCGTATGCATATCATAAAAATGCCAAACGATATATAATTTTTAGAAAATTCCAATTCTGGCTTGTATAAATTGTAATAATTAATAAAATTCTCATTAGTGCCTTCTTCCATAACACTATACCATACGTTTCCCTGTCTGTCGATCGCTAATTTAATTCTGAAGTCTCGTTCGCAATTTATAAGCGTTCGTACGTTAGTCTTTTATAACGATTCGACGTTAAGGTCAAAGAAATAAAGCGTGGATGCGGGTGCTGTCGCAAGAGAACAATCTACGTGTTTCTACCGCCGCAGGTTGAACGAGAGATCTCAACAAGGCGGTAAGCAGCCACCTGTGAGCCATTAATCATCTCACGCGTAAGTTCCATAATTCTTATAATTGTAATGTTTACGACTTCACTTGCGCGATTACGCGTTCAGGTGAGGCGCGCGTGAGGTATAGCACAGCAAAACATTATCGTGACAGACCTTGCTTTTGTCCGACATAAATTCTTCGGGGTTTTAATTTATGACCGAAGAAAATTTTAATGACTAACGAAAACTTTACATTTCGAGCCCTTTAGTTTAAAGTTCATCTAGATTTTATTACAAGACAGGTTTCTTTGGGTGATGTTTTACATGTGAAGCAATAAGATTTTGACATCCCAATAATACACCCAATTGTCATAAATTTTAATTCCCCAGACATTTTGTCCGATATTTTTTTTTTAAATCTCAATTTATGCCTTTCTGGCCATTTCGTCCCACGTTTAACTTTTGCTGTAGAATGAAAAGTAACTGTAGAGTGATTTATGACTTTGTCCCTTATCTGTGTCGTATCGTACATGTGTAATTTGCGCAAGTATCGCCCTAAATATTATTCAAATGGCAAGACTGATGAGTAAACAAAATACCTAAGATGACAGCTAGATAATGATCGAATCTTAACGCCAACGCCATCTTATATCTATAGTGATATCTCGCAATAATATGTCAATCGAAAAAGATAAAGGACTGCCAATTAAATTCGAAAGTATCGATCATTTATTATAATAATAAACGATATCAATCATTAACATGACAGCGCAATGATTTCCTACAAATAAAAAATTCTATTACACAAACGGCTTTTATCCAAATCTGATCTTTGTTATCTATATATGTCCTATATTATTTATAATGAAACAAGCAGAAAATTTTTATTATTTGCTTGATTTTATTATCGTGTCTCAGATTTTCAAGAGGTGTGGACGGGAGGAATGCATGTGTAAAACGAGTGTCGTTTGCCGAACGACTAGTCACGCAATGTATAATCTCCCTTTTTTTGCCTCACGGCACGTCTCGAAGGTGCAGAAGTGGTTGCGAAGTGCTCAAAGGCAAACGTTAACTTTGGTACTTAACGTCATTGTAAAAGGAAAAAGAACAAGTAAAATATCTCACGACGAAAAATGCCTCACGTGGCATTCGCATCTACATCGAACAAACAAATGGAAACATAATATTTATTCCAAGACACGAGTGAATTCGCAGGGCAAATTAGTCACGTGTAGGAAATTAGCAATATACTAACCTATCACCTTGTTTAGCATGCAAATTGCAGCGACGTGTCAGAAATGATCGCTTCCTTATGCTTATGTGTTGAAAGCAACCTTTAAGCGCGAACATCGAACTGACAAGAATAACTACAAATAATTTATTAAATAAAAAAGTTTCGACTAATTCCTATACTATCGTATAGAAATTATTCATTAAAAGATTACCAGGATAAAATTATAATCGTTCAAGCAATTAATTCTCAACCAACGTGGCGAAGTCAATGAAGAATCTGACGATTATGAAAAACATCGCGTTCAAAGTTTAGTAGTAGCGCACAATTTCTCTTTAGATCATGAATTTTAATAATAAATATATGAAATCATGAATATATTTAGACATAAAAAAAGTATTAAATACAATTTATTGTCCTAAATAAATATATATTTTAAAAATCGCCATTTATATATATTTTTAATTAAAATTAAATGTAAAAAAAATTAAATGTTTCGTGAAAAGTTGAATACATCCAAATTTTTAAGTATATAAAATTATTTTGCGTTTAATCACTTCTTAAAGTTCGTGCATCTATTGAAAAGATTTCAATTAATTCTATATCATAAAATAGAATCGATGTAAGGACATTAAATTATATTTAATGATTATTATTATTGTAACTAAGTAATATTCATTCCTAAATGAAAAAATTTTAAACCTAAAAGAAAATAATCTTGGATATCAATTTGTAAATTTGGTGCCAAGTACTATAGTGCCAGCATCATGCGTTATAACATTGTGTGGTAAAGATTTATTTTAAACATAAAAATATAGAAACTTAAATTTATATAGTTATACTTTTCTCTCAAGACAATAAGTTAATTTTTATTGTTGATTTAATATTTTGCATAAGGCTCTGATAATAATCAAGAATATTTTTTATCTTATCCGTCTCAGAAAGGATTAGAAATTCATTTTGAGAGGATAAATCTCTTTAGAAAACTCGTGAATTGTAGATTAAAACTCTTTTAGCCTTACGAGGAACGACAGAATGATCCGAGAATTTCACTTTCGCGTTCACATTTAGCACATGATTCGTCTCGCGGTCGAATCCCCCTCATGCATCTTGCAACAGAATTATTCGACTGATTGCAACATATCGACTATATAGGGAAGTTCCATGATATTAACATCCGACTACAAGAATGAAAGAGAAACTATTTACTAAATTCTTCCGTTGGAGACTCAATTTTATTATTAACGAGTGTCTTCCTTTTCGCTATTGATCGGATTATCCGTGCACAACAAAATATAATTGCGCGTCGCATTAGCTCCGTGACGGGATGAAAAATCGCTACACGGCAGGTTACAAATTGGATTTATGTAAGACCTGAATGCAATTCATTTTGGACGCGAATTCGCTTAAGAACAGGATCCTTCGATGGGACAAATAATTTTTTATCTGTACGCAGCAAGACACAAATTAACACCTAAGCGAGATATTTCATATTTTTCCTTTTGATTGTCAAAGAACTCCAGAAGTTTCGTCGTGTAACAAATATTTGGAGAATTGATTTCAAGAGAAAGATCTCATTAAAGATTAAAAAATAAATTGGATCAAATCATTAATACCTTATTTTATTATTAAGCAAAGATTATCATTTTCATTTTTTATAATGATAAAAAAAATTGTTTTATTTTGTGTGTGTGTGTGTGTGTGTGTGTGTGTGTGTGTGTGTGTGGATGCGTGTGCGTGTGCGCGTATGTGATTTTGATCACTAAACCAATATACATAGCTCAAAAATTAACCTTTAAACAAAATAGAAATCAATTAACAATATTTTTTTCATATATGAAATATAAATAATTAACAATATTTTTTTTCATGCATGAAACAAATTAAACCTTATATATAATAAACTTTATTTATTTAATCAAATTTATTCGTGAATTTTGTCACATGATGACGATTTTTATTGATAAATTAATGATTTTAATTAAATTTTTTTATGTATATATACATAAATGGTGAAAAAAAAACTAAAAATTATTAATTTATCATTTATCATTTTATATAATAAAAATACTAATGTGGCAGATCTGACAGATATTTAAAAAAATCAATTTTCAACATATCCTCAATCATTTCAATCTATTTTATCTGTAACTGTGTTATATATCATTTGTTATATATCATATCATGTGTTATATATCATTTGTATATTATTTCTGTAATGACTTACGTAATATAAATTACTTTATATCACAAGGCTTTAAAAACTTATTTATAATTTACAATTCATTCAAATTGCATACCGACTGTCCTCGATACAATTTCGGGAACTGATTTCGATAGCCAGCGAAGCACGTCAAGGTGGCAATTATTCAATAGAAAGAGCTGAAAACGATGACTAAGTAATGTTTACATCAAACCGCTCAACGTTACACCGTGTTTACACCACAATTATATAACCATCAGAACTGTCGAATTCCTTAGGAAATATTTCGTTAGGTTGCGTGATCTGAAAGATGTGTACCGAACTTTCTTCCGACCTTTGTGTCACATCTTGGGATCTTCCGATATTTACAACGTGTCGGAAATCTTAATGGAAAAAAATAAGACTGCCAAGAAAGGACCGTTTGATTACGTTAAGCATATTACACATGTTGCAATCCGTTTGCTTAGTAATTAACATCTTCGTTCATTAAAACCGAGGTTGAAACCTATCGATTTTTGATTCTTACAAACATGGATATCACAAGTTTCAACATCAAAGTCTTCTCCTAGCGCGCCACTTTCTAAAACGTCCTTTGTTTTAATAAACAACTAATTCTAACATTTTAATTTATAAACGGTCTCGAGACCGATTACGATAAAATATCACACATCATCTGCGCATAAAAACTATGATGGATTACGATCGATAGACTTCAAGAGCGATTGATGACTAAATTCGGTAATATCACCTTAGACTTCGGGACTCAGAACATAAATGAGAGACAAGAAGAAAACGTAAGGCTTTAACGTCATTTGGCATGCTGTCAGACGTAATCTTTACAATTTATTATCCGTCTTGTCGGGTTTTCTTTATTTACATTGTAAATGCAAATAAATCTGGTTCCAAAATCCAGGACGACCTAGAGAAGGTCCAAGCCAACGATTAAGTCATACTCCGAGTCAGACTCCGAGTCCGTCGCTTCTGACATTTTATAGCGTGACGATTGCGATTAATAAAATACGAGTATTTTGTTCACGATATTGTCCTTCAATTACCATCTTGTTTTAATAAGCAATTTCGTCATGCATAGTACGGAAGACTATTAAACCGATCTTACGACATCAACGACATGTGACATTAAATCTCGTGTGAAAAAGAAGAAAGCGATCGTAACGATGTAGAATTTATATATGATAATTCTTGATGTTGATATATATATATATATATATATATACACGCACACGTTGATATATCGTTAGAATCGCTTACACTAGGATTTCTGATAATATCTTAGCGAGTATCAGAACGAGGAAGTGGTCCACTATTCACAAATCAATACTTGTCCAAAGAGTTACATGTTGCCCACACTCTATTTCATCGAAATCACCATCGATTTGCCCAGAAAACGACGAAATTTCTCGATTGCCCTTAGGCAGGAAAAGAAAGTGATTGAAAGCAGAAGATGTTCAGTATCGTTCGCAGGTATTATATACATATAGCTTGTGTCATCTGTCGAATCTTTGTGGTTAGACCACGGAAAAAGAAAGTTGTTGAGATTTGTAAGCGTCATGGCCATAAGAAAGTATTTGCATTGCGTTGCGCTCAGCAACATGAAAAGGAAAGAAGTGGCGATCATAATTGATTAGCTGCTCTTTTCCTTCTCGATCAGCATCAAGGACGAATGCGTATCGAAAAATTGCAAAATCCGCGAAATTATGAGGACACCCGTAAAAAGGTGTCGAGGATGTTGTGAATTATGAACATCGGAAACTTATGATGTGAAATTAACGTCTATCGCGTGCTAAACCTCTATTTGCGTTTAACAAATCGCCACGGGCTATGCCGAAGGTCTAAATGAAGATTAACGAAGATAAACAGCTGGTTGTATGTCAGCACGGGGAAAAAAATATGCGATAAGTATTTAGTCTACACTAGATGTCAATAATCAAGATTAATTAAATTATAATTATATACTTACGAAAGAAGACATAACGTAACTCAAAGCATCTTTATAAATGATGAATTAGGAATATAAATTTCTTGTTGTTAGTTAATTCTTGTGATTAATCAATTGAGATTATTAATCAATTGAGATATATATATATATATATATATATATATATTATTTAAAATGTAGTTGCAAAGCAAAAAAAGAATATATATATTGATAAGAATATATTATATTGTAAGAATGCACAGAAAAAATGATTTCCTTCTAAGAAGCAGATTAAACTGTTTATATAATTACACACAAACATCATGATCGTAAACACAAATAAACGAAGAGAGCCATATTCGGTCAAGGCAGATTTTAATGCCTGATAACTTGTATAAATTTTACAAGTTCAAACAAATTGATTATTTGTCGGTTTAAAACACAGTCCTAAACTAAAGCTAAATTACATAATATCACAAATTACAGACAAACAATTTAATAATATTGATTAAGAAGCATCTTTAAAACATCTATAAAGAATTTATTGCGAAAAATATTACCTTAATCAAGATTCGAATCTTGACTTCCTTCATTCCATGCATCTTTTTACCAATTCAAACACCGAGGCATGTGATACTATTAATGGCAATATATATTGAAAGAACGTTTTTATAGACGAAATAAAGAAAATTTAAAAAAATTAACCAAGAGAAATGTTCAACATAATTAAACCAAGAGGACTATCAAGATAAATCTTGGTGTCCATTTTTATGTGAATTTTACAATTTCCAATTCAAACGACATTATAAATAATCTGTCGAGATATACGCGTAAACTTTATTTATAATCCAATTAATTCATTGCGTACATATTACGCGAAACGTTGGAAAATGATACAACTTGCTCTGTTGTCAGATTACAGGAAGTCGTATAATTCTTACGTAGTCTCCACATCGTCACAGCGATAAAATTACTATGATGGACATTTGCTACGAGAAAATGAATTATGGTAGGAGGAACAGAATGGTGAAAACTCTCGAGTCCATATGCCGTATGGTTTGCGCGCATCTAACACGCAAATACGCACTGTCCGCTTCAGGAAATGGTTTTCTTCCTACTCTTTGAACGCTTGTCGAATGTGAACTCAGAGCACGTGTAACGTGACGACTTTCATCTTCCCGTAACAATCGCTTATGTTAAACATTTAAGCATGTTTCTCAAGCCTTTCGAGAGAATCAGCTGTGTTTTCTCAAGTTATACCATCTTTTTCATATGCGAATGTACACGCAGAATTTCTATAATCATTTAAGGATATAATTATAAAATTATTCGACTTTTCAGTAAATTAATAATCAGTATGACCTTATAAATCATATTTTATATATAATAAGCTTTCACATCAGTTTTAATCAATCTTTAGGCACTCATAATATAATAAATGAATAATTATTAATAAGGATTTGAGATATATAGTTCTTATTTAGATCGCTCAATCTTTCACTGTATGCCAGTATGTCGCGACGATCTTTTTTTTCTTGCAAATCGATCTGGTATCTACTAATTGAGTAATCAAGTTAATTTCGGGGTTGACTCTGAGATATGAAGCAAGGAAAAAGGAAGACAGTAAGGACAGATGGGCAAAATTAATTTACATCATATTTCTCAAGTTTCTTTCGATAAGCGCTCTTGTAAATAAAATCACTATTAAGCAATGCTCCAAAACGACAATAGGCTTAGAACAATTAATAAATTGTATCTCTCAATGGCAAACAGATGTTGGTTATGATTTAATCCAGTTGATTAGGCCTATTTGATCAAAAATGTCATTAATTTTCTTCTAATATTTTATTTAAACATTTTTTTCTCTGGTATTTGATTGACTTATGTTAATGTAAAATCTCTTCTGTAAAAAATTTA
>Ga0157364_1006460_pt1 | contig 12049 bp, 7 predicted proteins | sample AttsexASBM2_FD_111476 | JGI IMG/M metagenome (GOLD analysis project Ga0157364, IMG submission 111476) | Fungus gardens microbial communities from leaf cutter ant in Ribeirão Preto, State of São Paulo, Brazil - Atta sexdens ASBM2 | ecosystem: Host-associated > Fungi > Mycelium > Unclassified ...
TAAAAGATGAGTTGTTTTAATTTTCAAGAAAGGAGAGAGATCTAAACAATTTTTTAATTTAAATTTTGATTCAAATATATAGCTAATTATATATATTATTGAAACAAGTTTTAATTAAATTTATTGGGAACTAGATAGAACATTGGAGAACAATGGAGAATATTTTTCTAAGTCTTCTCTGTCACTAACCAATGATAGAGAATTTATCGTATTAATATTTAAAATTGATCTTAATTTTTGTTTTTATTTTCTAAAAGATGACCGTGAGATTCTTGACATAATTCTTAACTTAAATTTATCAAAACAAACAATTGTGAAATATTTCAAACAGATGCAGATGAGTATGAGAGCCAAAAGTTTCTCGGCATTGAAACAGGAAGTGCGTTTGAAATTGTTCTTGAAATTGTAATAGATATTGACCTTCGACGACGACGGCGTTGTCGTCCTCTTCCGGGCGAACGTCGTCGAAGTTCAGTGATCTGGACAATGATCCGATAGTCGCCGCGGGTACGATCGTCGTGATCACGAGCACCAGCACCAGCATCGCGAACGGCAACGGTCTACGCGACCGTTTATTCATATTTCGAGCTGTTAGAATTGTATTGCGAGGAACTCAAAGTACCGCGAAAAGAAACAATGAACGGTGCGCGGAACACGGGACTTTCAGGTCCACGTGCGCGAATCACCGGCGGCGAACCTGCCAGGTACTCCACTAAGACGCCTAAGCTGCTGAATAGCCGCTGCTCGAGCTTATAACGGGCTCGCCCTCCTCCTCGATACAAGACACACGAGGTGTTCCTGCGCATCTTTCTTCTCTTGCTCTTTTACCATGATCTCGATGGTCGCAGGGTAGAGGATAGGATAGAGGATAGACGGTAGGAAACTGTAGGACTCTGTCGCAGTCTCCCTACGGTAATACGCAAAATAATCATTTTAGTATTTATGCTTCGATGTGCGCAAAAAATTAATTCTATTACGAACGGAGGATTTATTTAGAAAAACTAGGATGCTTAACTTATATCTGCTCTTCATTTCAATTATACTTCTATACAATAATGAGAAAATTGTACAACAGAATTCTTTCAAATTATGAAATATGAAAAGTAAATTTTATATTTTATTATTTGAATGTTTTTCTCTTACTTCTAAATCTTTCTTCTCTTGTCTTATAATATTTCTCTTTTCTCTTAAAATTGAAGATAATAGAAAGATTTCCATCTTTTTATGCCATATAAATATTACACATTTACAGTATTTGACTTATATATGTTTATATAATTAATAAATATTATAAATGTGCAATATTTGTTAAATAACACAAAAAGAAGGAAATTTTTCTATTACGTTATAATATCTTCATATAATTTTTTACCATAATTTTAATTTTTATCCAATTTGGCTTGAAGTAAAATTGTTCGGAAAATATTCAGGATTCAAAGCGCAGTGACGATAATGCTCATGCTGTGAATGGGACTTAAGTTATCTCGATTATGTAAGCTGTATGATGGAACCGGATCATGCTCGATTGGTTTTTGATTAGTTCGTATTCTCAAATATCGCTATGATATTTGTATAGGAGAGCACGATCCTTTGCATTTTAACCTTGAAGATTATCAAGAGAAGATTGCATATAAGAGACGGCCGTGAACTTGCTTGATCTCGACCTTCTGATCTATCCTGACGCTACGTATTTATACTTTTCCTTCCGCTGACGGCGGAATAGAATCATTTTCTCTTTTATGTGATTTTTATGATCTTTTCTTTATTCTGAATCTATTTTAGTTCTTGAACTAAACTAACTTAGTTCTTTAGCTCTTGTCTATTCCATATTAACATAGTAATAAAAGAAGTAATAAAAAAAAGATATTTATTAAATTAATATAATCGAAGGAAATAACAGATGTTTGTCCGTTTATATGAAATATTTTACGATCTCTGAAACGAATGAAACGCACAAAGTATTTTATCATATCTGCACATCGTAGGCAAGCCTGTTTCGCTAGATTCATTGGAACGAGGTCTTTTATGAAGAGGTATAAACAGTACCTTCCGCACGAGAGCGAAGAACGGAGGACCTTGAAGTATACGTCAGAATCGCGACCTAGGTCGACGAACCCCATACTAAAGGGTGGAGGGAGGAAGAGAGATTTTAAGTTCGTGCGTTCTTTGACCGTGCATTTCTTTGAATAGTTAATAACCATTTACTGTCGACATCTCCGAGAGATAAAACCTTTTTTTGTTGTCGCTCGCGAAACAGGGCTTGGTAATCGATAGTGTCTAACTCGCCAAACCGGACCTTGCCGAAAATATATACAGATTATTAGGTCTAGCGATGAATAACGATCGTGGGTGACGAATCGCGAATCTCATAATCCACTTTACATCTATCACACGTTTGTATAATCGTCTTTATCGTTTATCAAATTCCATAACGTTTATATTTACCTATACAGCACAAAAGCTTACGCAGCAACATTGCTGTAACGTTGTAATGTTACTGCAATATTACTGGAACGTTGCAAATGTTGCTGCAATATTACTGAAATATATACTGTATGAATATCATCGGCATAGAATTCTCAGAACGCGATTCTAGAGAAACTGACAAGAAGTCTTTTGCTACTGAAGTTCAATGTTCTTGTTCAAGTCGTTGACCTATTATTATGAGAACGTGATGTATATGCCGGATATTTAACATGTATACATAAAATTGAGTTCAAGATTTTTTACTGACGCCACTGTATTACTGGACCTTGTTCGTGAAATCCTTCCTCCGAAACGTGCAAACCGGTTGGGTCGAGGTTACTCGTAATTAACTGAGAGATATCGAAGTCGTTTGTTCTAACGACGTCATTCGAAAAAAAGGATCTATGAAAAGAAAAAAAAAAAGATATATGTGTGCGACGTGTTGATAAATAAATAAAATATAAATAAAATAAAATTATAAATATAGTTTTTTAAAGTATAACAAAATTTGTTAAATTTTTATTTATTGAGAAATGTGTCCTTAAAATGAATATATCTAATAAAATGTTTTAATATGTAAAACATTATTTATGTATTAAAGTTTGTAAATATATAGAGTACTTTCTTTCATGAACCGGTCATGGATGATAATATTAAAATAAAAAAGAAATTTCATTTTCTTCTGTATGTTCCGTTATGACGTAATATAACGGAGCAGACAATAAAACGGTTTTACTTTCATAACGTCATAAAAGTTGTACGCATAATTGCTTACGAATATATGAATCATAAAATCCTATTACTTACAATTAGAAATTGTATTTTATTTCTATTATTTAGAAATTATAATTGGTTTCTATTAGATAATGACGATATAATTATATAAACTATATATTTTTTGTTAGAAAAATTGTAAATATGTAGAACGGAAATAGCAGTTGTAGATTAAATCGGCAGAATGTGTAAAAATTATGCAAAATGTTTGATAGCATTTTAAAGTATTAACGGTATATCAATTCAATTTCATTATACAACTCTGGAGCCTCAAATCTTTTTATTGCGTTTATTAATATTGATTTACCGTGTTTATGCGATGACATTCACGTTGATAAAGGTAGCAAGCAAAATCTGTTAATTTAAGGAGTAGATCTAAATATATATCAGCACATATGTGTGCCATGTATCAGGAAATTAAGAAATATCATTCGCTGATGAGCAAATTTTTATTAATCGTTTTCTGTGGGGAAATAAATGGCTCGCTAAAATAATATACCCCGAGATATGGACTATGAGATATGGACTCTATGAGGAAATATTTACTTTAAAAATAAGAAATTTAAATTCTATCCTATTTTTATGAAAATTCTCGTGAAAGAAGCAGCAGAAGAGCGCTCTTTAAAACTATAAAATTCTTTGTCGCACATAAATTGATTTCGCAAAATATATATGCTGTACATATTCAAGTAAAACAAATCATTATGATATTATAATGATGACAAAATGACTCTAAAATGATGATTAAAAGTCTTTTTTCAATCATTTTCGATTTATTTTAATGTCATTTTGACGTTATCATGACTAGTTATTCTGGTTGGACAACAAATCAATATGTGTTCCTATCACGCGGGCAAAACTGAGAACAACACAAATACTATGTCTAAGAACTATAATTCACGTCAAGGCCAGTGACCTTACAAGGTCTTGGATTCTTGCACGATTGCCACGATGCTTGCATACACACCAGCTGACTTCTAGCCGACGATGATAGCTGCCTGACTAAGTCGCGCTGTAACCACTTACTCTCTCCATCCCCCTGTTCCTTCTTGTGTCCGAGAAAATACGCAAGCTGCATCCCGTAATTAAGGCGCCAGTTAATTCTCCTCTGTAGTTTTTATTTGCAAATCGATCAGGATCCTATATCTCGGAAAAATATGAGATTCTTATTTTAACGAGTACTTTGAAGCTGCTCTCTTTTGAAAAATAAACTATCAGAATTTTCACAAAAGATGGAATTGAAAGAAAAGTTTTAAAATTCTTTTTGAAAATTATAAATTTTTATAATGTACACATGTCAAATATTTTTAATATACGGAAAGGACGATTTTGTTTGTTGAAGTATCTAAAAATTTAGATAGATACAAATCTGAAAATAAATTTGTTGGGCCATCAAAATAATTATGTAGGACCTTTACCTGGTTATTAGAATGTTAAAACTTTTTTTTAGCATTGTTTATTATTGTATGCTTCAGATGTTTAATTATTAATTAGCAATTATTTTGATAATTCAAAAAAATTATTGTTAAATCTGTTTCTAGCTAAATTTTTAGGTACTTCAGCAAAATTGTTCTTTCCGTGCAGCTCTCTATTTCTATAAGAAATGAATCTAGTTATATAAGTTCTAGTGAATCTATTTCTATAAGAAATAAGATACTTAATTATAATAGTATTTTTTTCTATATAAGACTCATTATAAAAATTACAAAATTAAATTCTTTATATTTTGTATTACGGAATTTATCTACTAAATTCAGTATTAAGAGCTTATTTAATTTCTAGAGCAAGTTTGTTGGAATTAATTGGCTTATTTAATTTCTAGAGCAAATTTATTGGACTTAATTGGCTTTCTTCTTCTTGATGATAGTCTTACATACATAATTGTATCGGATTCATGATTGATCGAAATTAAATGTAATCCCCCCTGTCATCGAAGTCGAATACACATCATTCAGATCACGTTCCGTTAGTCGATTTAGTGCGGGATAACGTCGCACGCTTGTTCCGTGCTAATCGTACTGGATGTGTCATGTCAGACTTTTTCGGATAAGCGATTCCATCGAAGTGTCTACTGGAAGGACGGCTCGTTAAGGTACGTCAACCGTGAAATGCACGCGGACCCTTCTGAAAGCAGCCTGACGTTCTCCGTAGCGTCACTGATTTTATGGTGCGCTCTCTTCTTTCTCTAAGACGTGGAATCTTCTTTATCTCTCCTTATGGGTTTCCACGCTCGGAATTCTCTTTTTTTCCTTTTGAATTCCTCGCCAACAGGTTTCCTTCGGGCGCTGCATCGCAATCTCCTCGGCGCTGTGTGAAACGAAATAAAGCGAGAACCCGTGACTTTTATAGCGGCAATGACCACAACAATGATAGCTGTAGTATCATTTTCTGTGATTGTATTACATTCTTTAATCTGCGTAGAAATATTTGTTCATTTACATACGATTATCTTGATATGTAATTTTGTTTTAATAATTCTTTTTTTACCAAAGTTTAAGATACGTTTTATACTCGCATGAATACAGAATATGTGTATGTGATTTATTATGCTAATGTCGTGATTTTTTATTTCGCGCAGATATCACAGAACTCCATGAAATTAAATGAGGCATTGAATCATACTTATGCTAATGAGGAGTCCGGAGAATTGCCATCATCGAATACAGAGATGATTGATCGCGAGATGAAAATTATATATGCAAAAATATGTATATAGCAAAACATGATAATATAATATCAATATCTCGAAAGGCGAGAACGAATAATATTAATTTAGTCATTTGAAGATAAAAGATAAATATTTCAACTATTTCTTCGTTTCGAGAACTTTGCATCTCCTTTATTTCGGTGTCTCAACATTCTTATTACTGTTTATTTAATTGTTTTAATTCCTAATACACACGATGATTTTCCAATGTTTTATTACAAACAATGTCGTTCTCAGATTAAGTTTTCATCACTTGTACAAATATACAAAAATTATTAAATGATTACATATTTTTAACAACTTTGGATAATATATATGCAAAGAAAAAATATATATTAAAAAAAAAGGATAGAAACCATTATTTAACCAGATGCTTCTAATATTAAAAAAAAAGAAATATGCAGGAATGCGACTCCTCGTGTATACTAAGAATTAATTATTTTATTCAATATACAAAAATAATAATTAAAAAAAAATACGTTAGCATATTTGTCGATTTCACGATCTTTATTTATTTTGATATGCTCTACTTTTGTGAAAATATTTTGGATATATAATAATATTTTTTTTAAATTAGCACTCTTAATAATATGAAGGATTATGGTTATGAGCACGGCGATAAAGGTACAACAATTTATCTGGCAGTGAAGGAGGCGTACGAATTTTTTATAAAACGTACTAATATAATATTTATTGTTGCAATAAACATCGTAATAATATAATATCACCTCTGGCACAATCTCACGATGGCAAGACAACGCGACGGTAGTAAAACAATCGTACTCTGGGCATTCTCGGATCCTATCCTTCAACATATCATCCGACTTCATTATGGCGATCTTACCGTTCTATCAACCCGCAACGGTTTTTTTTATGCATTATATATATATATATATATATATATATATATATATATCTAATAATAAATCTAAAGCTCACGGGCTTGTTCCACGTCGCCATTTACGTTGTTTAAGTACGATATCGAGACAGTCCAAAAAATCGTCGCAAGGAGACCCCGAAAAAATCCACGTACACAAGTTTTACAGCTTCCAAAAAAAGCGGAAGCGATGACAAACAGAGAGACGCGATTTCCAATCGCCACCGATAGGCATGATCGATGTTCCCTCGCGACGACGCTGATCCGCCCGATTTTTATAACGTAGATAATAATATTAATAATCATAAGGATAATAAAGGGATAATACTATTATAATAAAATGGCTTGATGAGAAAGCCGTTCGTTCACGTAACGAGTCGTATTTTTTGACGTCATTTCGAGATGCAACGGCAGCGATCAAAGGACACGGGGATGATGGGCAAGGGATATTATAATTACGCGAAAAAATGTCATGGACTAAAACTAACTATAACGATCTTGGTTTCGTACATCTATCTTGTAAAGATTGATTTCATAAATTCTATCTATCTCTCTTTCTCTCTTACATTTTCTGACGTTTTTCCGTTTACGCAGACACTCTGAGCTATCCATTCATGCATGCTCTTTCTCTCGATGTCTCTCTCGCTTTCTGCCTTTCTTTCGGTATCATTTGCATTCTCACTCGTGAGTACAAACACTCATGTTCGTATAAAAATAATAATAAGATTTCATAATAATATATAATAATATAATATATATAATTATAATAATATATATGTATCTTACGCGTAATTGAATAGAATCCATAAAATTAATAATATCCATCTATATGCTATTTGCAATAAATGTAACAAAAAATAGTATATAGTACTCAATAATAATAAGGCGTTTTACAAGCGTATTTTGATCCTTGCTTTGATATCGGAATGTATCGACGTACATAATATGATTAACATCAAACGAGCAAAATGTCATGATCGTGATTGTTCTACTCTAATCTAACGGCTCTAATATAATTGGCAACAGATACGTGTATATGTGTCTTATTTCTGTATATGTACGTTTATGCGAATGAATGGGTATTCATATTCTCTCATCACGCATGTAGACATATGCGCGCCATCAAAATTGCGCGCATAAATTGGCAAGCGGCTCTGCTTTCACCGGTGGCACATTAAAGTTACTTCAAATTTAACCTTACGAACTACATAACCATGGATTATTGGTACCGGTTTCGATGATGTCATGGACCTCATGACAATTCGAGTAAATCATCTTCGTCATAATTGGCACGAGTTCTTATCTCGCAGAGATTACGAATCAATATCTCGAGTGAGAAAACTTAAGATACATTCGTGAAAATAATACAGATACTTTGTGTCGCGATATCTCCGTTTGTAGGGCACGTAGAGAAAAAATAAAAACACTTTCATTATATATTCCGAGCGATCGCAATCGATTAAGCACACTTAGAACTTGATCGGTTCAGCCCTTATTGAAATCCGATAACCTCGATCTGATGCAACTTGCCAGTTCGCGTAAAGGAGACACGGCAGTGTCGCTGCGCATAACTTAGCTTTACACTACCATTGTCTCCAGATAAAAATAATATATAACAATCTCAATAAATAAACTGTCCGCTGATGTATGCTGATTGGTAACAAATAAAAAATTGCTAGCTAATTAACATCAACCATGTCCGTATTAAGTTCATACTTTATAAACACATAATATTCTTAGAATGTTATATAAATATTATTTACTCTTTTTAATATTTGTACAATATTCTAAAAATATTGTGTCTTATAGGGTATATCATCGGCAGTACTTGCTGATATGATTTGACAATAGATAGGGAGAAATCAATTACGAAACCAATTATGTTTTATTTTTGTTGCTAATCTACGTCAAATTGTGCAGCAAGTACGTTAAAGTGTGCTTAATTTTTGCCATTAATTTATCATCATATTTTATTGATATAAATTTTAATATTTTCTATCAACAACACAGAATAGAGTGGGACTATTCCGTCAATTTCAACTTTAAAGTAATATGAAAATTTACAATAGTAAATAATATCTCTTTACAGTGACGTGCTTATATAATTACATTATACAATCATAATTGCTCCTTGAGAGGCACAAATTTAAATAATCAACGTGTGCAATTCAGAAATATAAACATTATTGCGAGAAATAGCCCCGATCTATCCTATATGTGTCAGATCCTATTAAATCTGTAGATTTTCTGCTAATACAATTCGAAACAAAGACTACTAGGAAGACAGTTTGTTATTCTATGCCTCGGAGATAAAAGAATATAAACACATATGATACTTTTTTTATTTTTTTTTTTAAACAAGACATTACTACTTCAGTTCCGAGATATTGAATCGTCATCTTATCCTCCAACATCTGGACTCAGTTCTTATATGCTTATGTGCAAGTAAAGAGATTACATTATGGATACAGATATAGCGTGATTATATTACTCTTATTAGTCTTAAGACTTAGAAAAAGTCGTGGCTTCTCGATGCTATCTCGAGCGTGACGTGGCAGAGTATGCGGCACAGGGAGGCAATCCGGATTTTTTTTTAAACTTTTTTTTCATATACACGGCAAGATTTCCGTTTCAAGTCGATGTTTCTTCTACGCGCGATGATCGATTTGTGACAGCGATATTACGAAATCACGCGACGTCTTCATGCACGCACGTAAATACGTCGGTGCTCGTAAATGTGAAGCTATAAAAGTCTCGTTAGCGGGCCAGAAAATGTTGATTAGCTTTTTATGGTGTTTTATGTCGTTGAGAGGTGAGATGAGAGATCAATTTTTTTTTGTTTCGCGTACGTTTTATAACGTTTTGCGCAGAGAGAGATTCGATATTATTTAAAACGATACAAAAGAGGGCAATATTCTATTGACAGTACATTTCATTGTGTGCTTATTGATATGTGATATATATTAAATTTAACATAAATTTTCTAATTGTGTAATAAACAGCGTGTTATTTCAAATTGCGCCATTTCCGATTAACCATTTCGATGTAACCGAAATCGAAGGCAGAAAAAGAAGCAATTACTTCTACATTGACTAACACATTGACAAACATTCGAATTCGTTTAATGAGAAATAACGGAACGTGCGTTACAATCTATACGAATTCGTCAGGTTTTTCGAAAATAATAATTCACGTTAAGATCAACGCAATGCGATGCATTTCTTAAATGTGTGAGCAAATTAGGAGTCTAAACGTCAGCATGCGAATTAAAATACAAATTAACAGAGACAAATGGGCGTCTCATATGCATCTACAATATACGTATGCTTATTATATATCGGGATCCTTAAATCAATTTTGATTGATTTACATGGCGTTCGCGTTTTCAACGCGACGCTTCGGTATTCTAAACTAGCAACCGTCAATATAAAATGTTCATGGGACGCAAAACAAAGTAATAACGTACGCTTTTCGTACCCGCGACGTACGACATTCTTGCACATTCGACTTGTTCCAGTCGAGTCGAAGCCCATACATCTGTAAGTGATAAAGATTTATTTAACCCTTTCACATCTGATTTTCTTTAAGAGAGGAAAAAGATGTAGTTTAGTCATTTTTTTAATTCAGCCACTTTTGTTGAAATTGCTAAACACAATAAAGGTATAATAATGTAACACTCTAAAATGGCAGATTTAATAACAAACGTAAACGTAAAAGATAAAATATATTCAAATTTAATAAAAATTTGTACTGACAATATTTGTATTATCGTTTTCATGGCCGAAATGTGGATTCAGTTTATAAAATAATACAAAAAACAACAAAATATATATTGAATATGATAAGAATAAGGTCCAAAAGTTTTCGGTCTATGTATGTACTCTATATATATATATATATATATATATATTATTATTATTATTATTATTATTATAATCAATAGCATTATATACTTCTATCATTGAAATACAAGAAACTTAAAATGTTCCAATGTTGCGATCCTTATCCAGTAAAAAATTGTTCATGAATGTATGTGTACATGAATATATATAAACATACATAAATATTCATAAACATGTACAATATGTCCATATATGTTCATCCTTCTTTCTTTTGTAAAATTACTGTTTAGTATAATAGAAATAATAATAGTAATGTGAAAAATAATTAAAGGAATAATTTTCGCAGAAAAAAACAATTTTGAAGAAATAAAAATTGCTCATACACAATTGCATAATTTTATATATAATTATTTAATATGCATAATTTTGCATAATTATGCATAATTTTAATATAATTATACATAAGAAATTTTTTTACATTTCTTTAAACTTGATTTTTTCTAAAACAAATAATCTTTACGAAATGTAACTGCATTTCATAATTAGTCACCGAAAACTTTCAGGTCTGTGCGTATCATACAAATAACTTTTCATATTTTTATATTCTAAGTTCAATCGCAAAATTCTCACTCTTCGGTTTTATAAAAAATTGATTAGAGAATTCGAAAATTATAATGAAAGAATATAAAGAGCATTCCACGCAATGCTCGCGAATATTGTTTGTTCTTGTTTAACATTTGACAAACAACAAGGATTAAATGATTCACGAGCGTTGAGAGCATTAAATGGAACGCAGTCAAAGTGACTCATTTTGAAACTTAAGTTCCGGAATTCTTTTTCATTTATATTTACATTATAAAGTAATTATAAGAAATATATAATAAAATATTCATTATATTTTTAATCAAAGTTTAAGCAATCTTCTTTAATCTTTGAGCTTCATGTTAATGACTTGAGCTTGATGTTAATGACTGAATACCAGAGATATATAATTTTTTTAACATTTTAAAACGTATATTTTCTATTGAATGTGAAAGGGTTGAAGTGTCATAAAAATATTTATTAGCGTGCTTATTAGTTTTTTGGTAAACGTTTCGCTAATAATAATTATTGTATCGATAATTGTTCAAAACATGTGTTCAAATATAGGCTTCGACTGTGATATTATACTACAGAGTTGAGATTTAATTGCATATTTCCGGCTTATTTCGTTATCAACATCTTCACATTAAGTATCCATTAACTCATTGTTTAAATACGAGCAAGAGGAGAACAGTAAAGACCATGGCACATAAAAACTTAAACAGTAAAATATAAACAATAACACATTCAACATGTTATTTCCTTACTGCTTACATTTTACTGTTTAAATTTTTTATAGCA
>Ga0157364_1006461_pt1 | contig 12049 bp, 23 predicted proteins | sample AttsexASBM2_FD_111476 | JGI IMG/M metagenome (GOLD analysis project Ga0157364, IMG submission 111476) | Fungus gardens microbial communities from leaf cutter ant in Ribeirão Preto, State of São Paulo, Brazil - Atta sexdens ASBM2 | ecosystem: Host-associated > Fungi > Mycelium > Unclassified ...
ATTCTGAATTGATAATATTTATTAGATATGAAAATAATAGTTATTGTTTTATGCACTATACATAAGGAAATGTTATTTTCCATTCTATACATACCATCTTTAATAAGAAATTCTTTCCTAAATACACTGACTTTTGTACAAAAGAATATAAATTATATAATAAGTCATTGGACCAAATAAGTTTAGAGATAGAGTTGTCAGTGTCTAGACCTTCTGGTGAAGATAGACCTGCTCTATAATCTATTTTACACACATTCATTCTCTACATTCAAAGCAATTCTTCTCTCTATTCTCTCTTTCTTATAAGTTTTTATCTTTCTTATCTCCTCTAGTATCTAAAAAGCTTACAACAGAGGTTGAAAAGATTGACTCTAATGTTGAAATATAACCTCTCAACCTTCAACAACCATCATAACTGTTACAACTTAAAGATCTTAAGATTGGTTAACAAGGAGAACCTTGTATAGGGTTACACAAGAGAACTCAATAGAAAACTCTGCACAGGATTGTCTATCTTATATACTAAAACACATGGTCCATGCTACTCTACTTCTAGCCTACCCTAAACAGCCATGTGTTTGCTTTAAGATTAACATGTGTTTAATATGCTGTATAACATCATCCTTCCAGAACTTTTTATGTTCTTCCAATGTGACACATGATCATGTCACATGACCATTTGTGACAGTGTGACCATGATGTCATGTTAACCCTCATCTTAAGTCCCCAGAACTAAAAATTAAAAAAAATAACAAATGAGAAAAGAAGATAAAATAGTTAAAGTCCACTATCTTGAACTCTGATATTACCCCCCTTCAAGGTTTCTTCTCTAAAGAAACTAACTACCATTTTCACTAGTTCCTCTCCAGCTTCCTCAAGTATTCTTTCTTGAATTTTCCATCATCTCATCCATACAGCATCTTTGCCATATATTTTCCTAGTAATTCCCCCCTCCTAAAGTCTCTTTCTTCCACTATATCCAACTTCTCTTGTCTTCTTACCTCAACATTCATTCCTCCTTCAAACTCCTCTACCACCTCCCTTGTATTTCCTAAGTTTTCCTCCTTCTCCTATATGTTATGTTCCACTGTAAACCCCTTCCATCTCACCAAATACTTCACTACTTCCCTTATTTTTTGTTTATTCAATATTTTTTCCACTTCCCATTTCTCTACTCCTTCTACTTCCACTGGTTTTACTTCTTCTACTTTCTGTCCCTCCACTTGTTCTCTGTATCATACTACTCGGCTAACATTTACTACTGGATGAATTCTCATTGATGTTGACAGCTGTAATTTGACTGCATTAGTAGATACTACTTCATTAATGGCATATAAACCGACATATCTGTCCACTAATTTCTTTGCAGGCTGTTCCTTGAATACCAGATCTTTCATACTTAACATTACTTTATCTCTTATCTTTTATTCTTCTGACTCCTTCTTTCCTCTATCTGCCTGCCGCTTTATTTCTTCCTCAGTCTTCCTTAATACCACCCTGGCCTCTTCTTGTACCTTTTTCATCCTTTCTGCAAATTCTGTCACCTTCTCCACCTTTCCTTTTTTCCTGATATCCACTTCCATTCTTAATTCTCTCCCATAATTTACCATGAATGGAGACACTTTTGTTGTTGAATGTACTTTGTTGTTGACTACAAATTCTGCCAATGCTAGCCATTCTGGCCAATTCTTCTGTCTATGATCTACAAAGAACCTAAGGTATTGTTCTAATTCCTGGTTCATTCATTTAGTCTGTCCATCAGTCTGTGGATGGAAGGATGTCAATAATTTGGTTTCAATCCCCAACATCTTATTCAGCTCCTTAGTCATTTCTGCTGCAAACTGTAGTTCTTTATTCAACATCACACTCTCTAGTAACCCATGCAGCTTCCACACATTGTCCCTAAACAACCTCACTAATCCCTCTACTGATGTTTCTTCTGTTGTTGCTACAAATTATGTTATTTTGGACAACCTATCATAGACCACTAGAATTGCATCCTTTCCAGCTACCAATAATAACTTCATAATGAAATCTACTGTTAGATGTGTCCATAGTTTCTCTTGTTAGGTTTAAAAACAATAGACTTCAATCTTATTTTATTTTCTTCTCTATTTTCATTCTCTTTTTCAGTTTATTTTCATTTGTTATTTTTAGAACTCTAGGATTGGGGCTAGAGTGATGATTGGTCACAGTAACAGTCACAGATCATGAGATATAAGGGAAAGAGATAGAAGGTTCCAGAAGAAGTAACATCATACAACATGTATATCACATGCTAACCTCATGCCTAACACATGGTCGTTTAGGGTAGGGTGCACAGTAGCTAGCACGAACCATCTAAATAGGTATATAAGGTAGACTACTTTATAAAGGGCTCTTTATCAAGCTCTCTTGTGTTTACTCCAATACAAGAGTTTGTTCTTTTGTCTAACTTTAAAGACTTAAGTTCATAACATCCCTGGTATTTCACTCAACTTCAACTTCCTAGCTGGTGCCTCCATCCTATTCTTCATCCTTTGACACATATCATAGCCATCCACATATCTCTCCACATCCTTTGTTACTCCAGGCCACTGTCAAGATCAAAGAAAGTAAACTTAGTTTCTTTTATTTTCTTTTTCATTTTTATTTTATTTTCGATTTATTTTTCATTGTTTCTATTTTTAGAACTCTGGGGATAGGGGAAGAAGTGATTGGTCACACTGTCACATCAGTCACATCTGATGGTGTGGTCACAACATTGATCACAGAACTTAAAAGAAGGAAGTAGAAGGTTCTGGAGCAAAGTGACGTCATATAACATGGACACCACATGTTGGCCTTATGCTTCACATATGGTCATTTAGGGTAGGGTGCACAGTAGCTAGCACAGACCATCTGTAGGAGTATATAAGGTAGACTATTTTATAAAAGAGCTCTTTATCGAGTTCTCTTGTGTTACCCAATACAAGGTTATCTCATAATCCAACTCTAAGAGTTTTGAGTTATAACATTAGAACTCAATTCCCATTATCTGAACTGCTTAACACTAGCCTTTCTACTTTACTCTCTACTCATCCTCAACCAAGGAACAACACAGTCCTTTAGTCAAGAAAAAGTACTAGGCCCTAGGTAGAAGAGGTATACCAATTAGGAGGGGGAATCCTGATCGTCTGTTGATATCAAAGCACACTGGTATCTTTCAGACATAACACCTTGTATGGACATGCTCTGTATATTTTCCTTTATCAACCTTGTGCTATAGACCTCCTTGTGGTCTATTTATGCAGAGAAATAACAAGTATCCTTAAAACCCTGTTTAGAGTAGAACATCCTTCTTAGGACAAAATTGCATACACTTTTCTTAAGACAGTAATTGGTAGACTAAAGTAGTCAGTAAACAGTATAGGCAGGGCAAGAAGAGGACCTGCTATTATCTACCGAGAAATTCTGTCTTCTTCAGAGTACAAGTCAGAGAGCGAGACCAGCACAGGTTCTGCGCTCCCTTTATATACATTATCACTGCCATCACCACCACCACCATCGTCATCACCATCACCTATTGACTCTCCTCCTTCTTACCACAACAATATGAGTCAAATCAATTTACACAAAATCATTAGACAGCAGCAAGAACAGTTGGCGGCAATGTAGGCACAGATTTAGGCTCTACTTGCAGGAGGAGCAGGGGCAGCTGGAGAAAGAAGAGAAGGGGAAGCAGGAGCAGTAAACATAGAGGTGGCAAAGCCACAATTATTTGATGGAACATCATCAAAAGTTGCAGGGTTCGTGACGGGGTATAAATTGTATATAAGAAAAAAGTTGGCAAGGGCAACGGTAGAAGCATAGGTGCAGTGGGTGTTATCATATGTGTAGGGAGGGTTAGCGGATATGTGGAAAGAGAATGTATTGGAGGAGTTAGAAGCAGGAGAAGTGGAATATAAGTTGGTGGAAGAATTTTTGTTGAGTTTAAAGAAGGAATTTGGAGGAGAAGAAGAAGAATCAGTGAAAGCAGCAGAGTTAAGGAAGTTGGAGCAAGGAGAGAGGACGATGGAAGAATTTGTGCAAGAGTTTAAGAGGGCAGCAAGGGGCAGCAGATATGAAGGGAGACCTTTGGTGGAAGTGTTTAAGAGGGAGATGAATGGAGCGATAAGAAAAAAGCTGATGGAGGCAGAAAATCAACCAGGCTCTATTGAACAGTGGTTCAGAAGGGCAATGGCCCTTGATAGAAACTAAAGGGAAAGCAGGAGAGAAGAAAAAAGGTTGAGGGAGAGAAAGGAACAAGCAGGAGGAGCTCCTAAATAGGAGCAATAACAAATAATGCCATGACCCTTAGTGTGGCAGAGGAGATAGCAACCTCTTTAGCAGGGGACAACAGGGCCTGCTCTAATGAAAGAGGTGGAGAGAACAAATATGGTGGTAGTGAGAAGACAAGAACAAGGAATGGGGGCTCCAAGAAGGGACCCCTATGCGATGGAGGTAGATAAAGAAAGAAATTGTTATGCTTGTGGGGGTTTTGGGCACATGTCCTGTTACTGCAGGAACCGGGGAAAAGGAAGAGCAATGGAAGGAAGAAGAGTAGAATATGGAAGAGGAGGTATCAAGGGAAATTTGCAATATTCAGACAATTTAAAAGGGGTGGAGAATCTAGAGTTCCTCGACTAGATTCTTACAACAAGTTTAATATATTAGCTACTGAAATAAATGCTGATATATTAAAACCAGAGGGAACTGAGAAGAAGATAGAAGTAAGAAAGGTGAAGAGAAAGGTATTAAGAGAGGTCACGGTGAAAATTGGGCTGAAGAGGATAGATACGCAAGAAGGGATAACAATGGAGGCATTGCTAGATAGTGGAGCAACTGGGCTGGTTATGAGCTCAGAGTTTGTGAAAAAGCAAGGTTTTAAGTTGAAGAAGTTGGAGAGACTGATGAATGTGAGAAATGTAGATGGGTTGCTGAACAATAAAGGACTCATAGAACACACAGTAGAAGTAAACATCTACTTCAAAGGACATAGGGAGAGGACAGAGATTGACATGAGAGGGAAACAGAAGTGGATGGTGATTTTAGAAATGCCATGGCTAGTATGCCACAATCTAGAAATAGATTGGAGAATGGGTGAGGTGAAAATGACAAAATGTCCAGAAGAGTGTGGGAAACAGTAGAGGCCAGAACAGGGGAAGTCAGGTTGGGAAAAACAGAAGGAAGAGGAAGCGAAGGAGGAAGCAGAAAAGAAGCAGAAGGAAAAGGAGAAGAGAAAAAAACAGAAAAAAGGAAAGACAGTAAAAGTTAAGAGAGTAGCAGAGGAGTGGGAAATTTGGGACAAAGAGGTGGAAGCAGTGAAATTGGAGGTGGAAGCAAAAAAGATGGTTTCAGAAAAGTTCCATAAGTGGATTAAAGTTTTTGGCAAGAAACAGTTGGAGAGGATGCCCACAAGGAAAGTCTGGGATCATGCTATTGAAGTAAAAGAGGGGTTTGTACCAAGGAAGAGGAAGGTATATCCATTGTCAAGAGAGGAAAGAGAGGAGGTAAGGGAATTTATAAAAGAGCAGCTGAGGAAAGGAGATATCTAACCATCGAAGTCACCACAGACGGCACCGGTATTCTTTGTGGGAAAGAAGGATGGAAAGAAGAGGATGGTCCAGAATTATAGATACCTGAATGAGTGGACCATTAAAAATAATTATCTTCTTCCACTGATATCAGATGTGCTGGAAAACATTGGGACAAAGAAGGTCTTTACTAAGATAGATCTCAGGTGGGGATACAATAATGTGCAGATAAAAGAGAGAGATGAGTGAAAGGTGGCATTCACTACACCAGAGGAGTCTTTTGAACCAACAGTAATGTTTTTTGGGTTGACCAACTCACCAGCAACATTCCAAGCAATGATGAATGAGCTGCTGAGAGACTTGATTAACATAGAAAAGGTGGCGGCATTTATTGACAATTTTATAATAGAGACAGAAATGGAAGAAGGGCATGATGAATTAGTAGTGGAAGTAATTAGGAGGTTGGAAGAGAACGATCTGTATGTGAAGCTGGAGAAATGCAAGTGGAAAGTACAAGAAGTAAGGTTTTTAGGGGTAGTAATAGGACCAGAGGGGATTAAAATGGAAAAAGAGAAGGTGAGGGGAGTATTGGAATAGCCAACACCAAAGTGTGTCAAGGACATTCAAAATTTTTTAGGATTAGTGAACTACTATTGCCAATTCATACAAGGCTTTGCATCTATTGCAAGACCATTACATGATATGGTAAAGAAGGATAGGAAGTGGGAGTAAACGGAAAAGCAGGAGGAGGCATTTGAAGAATTAAAGAAAAGATTTACGCAGGAACTGGTATTAGCAGCACCAGACCTGGACAAAAAAATGAGGATGGAGATGGATGCTTCAGATTATGCAACAGGAGGAGTACTGTCAATGGAGGGAGAAGATGGAAAGTGGAGACTGGTTGTATTTCTTTCCAAGTCATTAAATGAGACAGAAAGAAATTATGAAACACATGACAAGGAAATGTTGGCGATCATCAGAGGGTTGGAGAGTTGGAGACACTTGTTGGAAGGGGTACAATTCAAGTTTGAGATCTGGATGGATCATAAAAACTTGGAGTATTTTATGAAAGCGCAAAATTTAAATTAAAGACAAGCTTGATGGACATTGTATCTGTCTAGATTTGATTTTATCTTGAAACATGTGCTAGGAACAAGAATGGGGAAAGCAGACGGACTGAGTAGGAGACCAGACTGAAAAGTAGGAGTAAATAAGAACAATGAAAACCAAGTATGTATAAAAGACAATTGGATTCGTAATTTACAAGAAGTAGTAATAGAAGGACCAGAGGTAAATATAATAGAAAAGATAAAAAGGACAAGGGGTAAAGATAAAGAAGTAGTTAGGATAGTTAAAGAGATGAAGAAGGCAAAAGTGAGAGAGTTATGAGGGGATGAATGGAAGATTGAAGGAGAGTTAGTGTTGAAGAAAGGAAAAGTATATGTGCCAAGGGATGAGGAGTTGAGGACAGAAATGATCCAGTTATACTATGATGTACTGGCAGCTGGACATGGAGGATAATGGAAGATAGTGGAATTGGTTACCAAAAACTATTGGTGGCCAGGAGTAATGAGGGAAGTAGGGTGATATGTGGAAGGATGTGATTTATGTCAGCGAATGAAAAATAGAACAGAGGAGGTAGTAGGAAAGTTCAAGTTGGGAGAAGTTCCAGAAAAACCATGAACACATATATCAGTAGACTTCATTACCAAGTTACCAATTGTAGCAGAGAAGGATGCAATCTTGGTAGTTTGTGATAGGCTATTAAAGATGATGCACTTTGTAGCAACTATAGAAGAAATGACAGCAAAAGGGTTAGCAAGACTCTTCAGAGATAATGTGTGGAGGCTACATGGGTTACCAGAGAGTGTGGTGTCAGACAGGGGGCCACAGTTTGCAGCATGGTTAACTAAGAAGTTGAATAGGATGCTAGGCATCAGAACAAAACTGTCAACAGCATTCCATCCTCAGACAGATGGACAAACAGAGCACATGAACCAGGAGTCAGAATAGTACCTCCAGTTCTTTGTAGACCACAGGCAAAAGGATTGGCTAGAATAGTTAGTGTTGGCTGAGTTCGCAGTAAATAATAAAGTTCATTCAACAACAAAGGTATCCCTATTTATGGCGAACTATGATAGGGAATTGAGAATGGGAGGAGACATTAGAAGAAAAGAAAAAGTGGAGAAAGCAATGGAATTTGTAAAGAAATTAAAAAGGGTGCAAGAAGAAGTGGGGGCAGTATTGAAAAGAATGCAGGAAGAAATGAAGAGGTATGCAGACAGAAATAGAAAGGAGACAGAGGAATGGAAAAAGGAAGATGGGGTAATGCTAAGTACAAAAGACTTAGTATTTAAAGAAAGACCAGTGTGCAAGTTGGTAGAGAGGTATGTGGGGCCGTATGAGATAGAAGAAGTAGTATCATTGAATGTGGTAAAGTTATAACTACCAAGCTCAATGAGGATTCATCTGGTAGTCAATGTAAGTCGAGTGATACAATATAGGGAGCAGGTAAAGGGGCAGAAAAAGGAGGAAGGAAAACCAGTGGAAGTCGAAGGAGTGGAAGAATGGAAAGTGGAGAAAATCTTAAATAAAAGAAAAATAAGAGGGGTAGAGAAGTATTTGGTCTGATGGAAGAGGTTTACAGCGAAGAATGATACATGGGAGAAGGAGGAGGATTTAAGAAATGCAAAAGAACTGGTGGATAATTTTGAAGGGAGATTGGAAGCAGAAGTACAGTAACAAGTAGGAGAAAGAAAAGCAGAAAGAGAGAAATATAGGAGAATGGAATTGCCGGAGAAGTACATGGCAAAGTTGCTATATGAGTGGGATGACAAAAAATTTGAGGATGAATATTTGAAGAAGTCAAAAAAAATTGGAGGAGGTGGAAAAATAATAGGCAAATAGATGAGAATGAACATTTGAAAACCATTGAAGAAAAAATGGAGAAGGAAAATGAAAGAATAAGGAATAGGGACTGGAGAACAGGATATTTCTCCAGAGGAGAAATATTGAAGGGGGGGTAATGTCAAGATTACAGAAAGTAGACTTTGTTTTTTTTTATCTTTTTCTAATTTTTATTTTTATTTTTGATTTATTTTTGATTTTTCTATTTTTAGAACTCTAGGGTTAAGATTAGAAGTAATCAGTCACATCAGTCACATCTGATGATATGGTCACAACATTGATCATAGGATTTAAAAGAAGGATGTAGAAGGTTCTGGAACAAAATAATATCATACAACATGGACACCACATGTTGGCCTCATGCTTTATACATAGTCATTTAGGGTAGGGTGTACAGTAGCTAGCACGGACCATCTGTAGGAGTATATAAGATAGACTACTTTGTAAAGAGTTCTTTATCGAGTTCTCTTGTGTTTATTCTAATATAAGAGTTTGTCCTTTTATCTTACTCTAAAGGTTTAAGTTCATAACACCAACAATCTCATTTAAACGCTTATAGAATCACCTTTTGGCACTCCCAAGCATTGACATTCTGCCTCACTTGATGCTCTCACTAGTCATCAAAGAACTCTCATCAAAGGTCATTTAGTTGACTCAGACAATAGGTCCAATGGAATTTTTCCTCCCTTTTCTCCTCTTCATCCTGAACTTTCTCTGGGTTTCAGAATTATTGACAATTTTTCAGATCGTCTGTCTTTTAACTTATGTAATAAAGTAAAAAATGACAAAATCCACCTCCAACAGCTTGATAACATGGTTATTAAGTCGTTTGTCATGATACAGTAAGATGAGGACAGACTTTAGGGTTAGGGTTAGATAAGATATAGTAGTAGTAGTATTATTAGTCTATGACAAGAAAGAGAAGGACATGTGACTGGGAAGTCACATGACATGATGTCATCAGCCTAGAGTGGTCTAGAAGAATCGGAAAGAGTTTAGAGATGGAATGACATCAAGGGACATGGGTTCCTTATGGTATATACATGGTGCATGCATGGTCAATGGAGATTAAGAGTATGATGTCAGGGCACATGTATACGGCATGCTAGCCTTAAGATAAACATATAGTGGATGAGTAATGGACATGAGGACAGGACATGGACATTAGAGTAGGACAATGCACAGTCATAGCATGGACCATGGTTAGTTTATATAAATAGTCAGTAGAATACTGTTGTGGTTCCCTGTCGAGTTCTCTTATGAATACACAACTCATGTTCCTCACTAGATATCCACCCTTTGAGATTTATTACTTGTGCTACTATTGGACACTGGTCTAGTAATTGCTACAACATTGTCTCTCTCCCCATCCACAGCCATTGTTGTAATAGATGCTAGCATCAAGAACGATATTGCTACATCCATCTCACACATACACATAGCCAACAGTCCACTAATCAAAACTCTCCATCACGTGGTCTTTGTTACTAGTATAGAAGCTGAGCTATTTGCAATCAGGTGCGGTATTAACCAAGCCTCTTACATGAAAGATATTTCCAAAATCATCATCATCACTGATTCCATCCATGTAGCCAAGAAAATTTTTGACCCATTATCACATCCTTTTCAAGCCTTTGCAGTAGCCATACTCAGTAACCTTCATCAATTCTTCACTAACAACCAAAGCAATGTGATCAAATTCTGGGAGTATTCCAGTTGTCTCAACTGGAATCTACACAAAGAGGTCAATAAAGATTCAAAGGCTTTCAACTCTTCACCTGTGTACCCTTGCAAAATGTCATGGGATTACAGCAGGAAAATCAAATGTGATAATATTCTCAACACTTGGAAAATAACCTTCCAAGCTTCAGATGGCAAAGAAAGACAATTTCTTGACCTACTTGATGATAACTTCAATGTCATTGAACCATTTTATGCCAAAGAAGGTCCTTGGCTTCAATTATTTGGACACTCAAACTTGTTGTGTGCACGCACTACAAGGGCAATTATCAACCATGCTCCAATTGGAGAATACAGGCTTAGATTTTTTCTGAATGAAGAATTCAAGTGTCCATGTGGAGTATACCCCATCAAATCAAGAAGACATATCCTTCATGAATGTAGGAGATTTAATGGGTATTGGAATCCTAAATGAGACTCTTAGCCATTTTGTTATATTTTTAAAAGCTAACCCAAATGCTTTTGCTTTCATAGACAGTTCCACTTCAACTGCTATAAGTAAATCTTATAACTAGTTTTATCTTCTTTTCTTTTCTTTCTTTTATTTTATTTTATTTTATTATTATTTTTCACAATTAGTCCTGTTTTTTTCTTTTCTTTTCTTCTTTCTAGCTTCCTTTTCTTCTATGTTAGTTTGCCTCCATTGTATGTAGTTACAAAGTAGCTACCATGGTCTGCCCTTACACTCTATGTAATAATTGTTAATTTAAAAAAATAAAAAAAATAAAAAGTCTATACATTGTCTATTCCACTATACCATAACCACAAGATGAATATATAGTAGCTATGCTCTCTGAGATTATTATATTAGAATTTTTTACTCTCTTCTAGACCTATGATATTACCTTATGTGACATAGTTACATGCATCAATCACATGATCCTCCATTGCTAAATAAAAAAATATAAAATTCATAGAAAGTATTGAAAGAAAATAGAGTTTAGGAATATATCATAACAATATTGGTGACACAATATACTATTCCCCTAATCAAGTTGAGAGGCATAAAATATAAAATATATGTTATAAGTGAATATCTTGTTACTAGACTTTATACAGAGATATCAGCTATTTTACTAACAGAATTTAAAAGACTAAAATGTTGATAGAGTTTATTGACAAAGTAGTTCTAATCAAAAAGGCAATTTTGAAAGATATCCTGATATTTCCAGGTAAGACTTATCTCAAAATAGTTTTGGGCAACTTCAGAGAAATAGGTTATTGCAAAGTTAATCTTTGTGATGTCTATATTGAATTATATAGGATTTGTATGAAAATATAAATGACATTGAAATAGGAAATTATTGAGCTTGTCAAGCTCAGTGCTACTAAAGGTGTTAGGGATATAAGGTTTAGTTTTCTATGAATTAGTGGTTATTATAGGAGTTTGACTAGTGTTATTAGCAATCCATGAGTATGTTAGCCATTTATTTTGACTGTGCCAAAGTTTTGACTAGGAGCTAGAAAATAAAGATTGAGAAATTTGATGTTGAGAAGGTCTGGAAGTATTTTGCCAGTTGGGATTGTTGTCTGCAGGAATGATGCTAGGATCTGCAATAGATGAAACTGTCCATATATTCTGAATGGTACAAGTAAAAGACTATAGAAACAAGAGTTTCTGTTGATGGAGTCATCTTGAGTACCACAGAGCATTTTAAAAGAAAGTTCCAGTAAGATGTTTGTCTAACTTCTAGTATTCTATAAAATGAGAGGGATAACTATTAGAAGAGACTACTTGGAAAGACTGAAAAAAAATTGTTCAAGGAGTATCAAAGTCATGTTATAGTTTTTATAAAGCTCACTCTGAAGTCTCAAAACTTCCCATGATTAGAATTCTAGAAAAGACTTACAGTAATGGTACAAAGACA
>Ga0157364_1006462_pt1 | contig 12048 bp, 13 predicted proteins | sample AttsexASBM2_FD_111476 | JGI IMG/M metagenome (GOLD analysis project Ga0157364, IMG submission 111476) | Fungus gardens microbial communities from leaf cutter ant in Ribeirão Preto, State of São Paulo, Brazil - Atta sexdens ASBM2 | ecosystem: Host-associated > Fungi > Mycelium > Unclassified ...
TCAATCGAGAATAACTTTATGATGCAGACACAAATCGACTAATGTTTCTATGGGGTTATGTTGACAGATGCCCAAGTTTATTGTATGACGTCTATGATCTATTTATTTCGACCACTTACCGCTCAAGCTATCTATAGGAAAACGGCGGAAGCAAAGTTGTATATCTAATAAGTATTCATTTGAGTTTATTAAACCGCCTTATGGCTTGTAAGTCAGAAACAATGAGAAACATTTCCTTGTGAACTTAATGTGAACTTTCCCGCCAATTTTCCTTCGTCATTAGTTAGTCATCGCCGGCGCCTAGATACGCTCAACGCCACATTGGGCACAGCAGTCACAACGTAGCCACAACTGTACAGTAGCAGTACAAAAAGTGTGACATGATATTATAGTACAGCATATCTGCACTACTGTTTAGGTACATTATGATACATAACCCATAGTGTCAATACGGCGTACTATTATCGACAGGAGAGAGAGACTGTGGAGACTTCCAGTCGAAGATTTACATGATAACTGGTACTAAAATAAAGTGTATGATGAAAGTACAGTGTATAATTTCCTAACCTGAAAAGTCATTAACATTAAATATTAGATAGTAACTAACTGGATGTTCAATTGAACTGCACAAATTTCTAAAATCATACATTGAATAGATGTATCATAGCTACACATCCATGATTATATAGATGTTCGTGAATCATCGAAGTGCAGCGGTTTCTAAACAATTTCAGAAGTCAAAAATAGTGGATGGCGGTATGCAATTGATGAATGACCGCTTCCAAGCACTATAAAATTAGTTCCCAAATTCAGGGAAAAACTTTTTTTTTAGTATAATTTATATTCTGGAATAAGATATTAATCAATAATAATAATACTCATTTTAGCAATAAAAGTATAAAATTAATGTATCATTGAAAGCATTACTATCCAGTGGTAAAATTCTCAGTGATAAAATATTACCATTGGCAAAAACTCATTCAGCTTGCTATAAAATACTATTGAAAACGCCATTCATTTTCAATAATTTTTTTCAATTATACTTTTAATAATAAAATCATCTGTTTTTTCGCAAAATACGGGAAATACTTTTCGAGTTATAAAACTTGACAATTACTGTATTGCTGACATTAGCGATCATCAAACATAACCTCCATGTGGTACACCCCATCAAACATACCTCCAAGGTATACTATGGAGGTTATGTTTGATGATCAACTTCAGGACCAGCTCCAGGACTGACATGCATTTTCCCGTGCTTAGCGTTACTCACGATGAATGACGTAGACGTAATAAGGATTTCAATCCTTTATGGTGCTTGATTTCCTTAATTCTCATGTTTGATTTACGTAAATTCTTTCGTGTATTAATAATCCCAAACAGTCGACCGAAAAGTGTAACTTTTGCCCTCCCTCACATATACACACAACAGATTAAATTCGATTTAACTTCTACGTATATCTTGGATAATGCTAATATCAACAATACATTGATCAACAGAAATGACTTCACACATTCAAGATGAATGCGTTTCAACTGTGTTCCGAAACGCATTCTTCTTGAATGTATAAAAGCATTTCTGTCGACCAGTGCATAGTAATTATCAAGTTTTATAATTTAAAAGTGCTTAACAAAAAAATTTTTTAATGTTTTTTGTCTTTATTAAATGTTTTGAAAACGCTTCGACTTCAGTTACAAGAATATGCAGTAAAAAATAGTGGTTCCTATTTATAGGAAAAAAAATTCCTATAAACAGGAACTAGTCATCCAATAAAAATTCATGTTGACCTTGACTTGACCTGAACATTGGTAATGTCCCATATACAAAATCTATTTTCACCTTCTTTCCCTCAAGAAAATACTTACAACTTTATAATATTATACCTTATATATTATAACTTATAACTATATAAAATTTTTTCCTGTATCTCTTTTAAGAAATATCCGCCTGGGATGATTAAAATGCATCGCTCTGTATACCATATTTGTAATCAGTCAAACTGCGCGCCGAATTGGTTTTTCGGACTTATGAACAATTAAACTACTGTAGTAATATCACAAATTAAATCGACAAGTAATTTTAATAATTTACATTAAAAGGCTCCTGAATACTCAGTGAAAAACTCTGCATTGACGGTGAAAGCGGCGAAACCAGTAGCCACGTACACAAGCATAAACCCATGTTCATGTATTCGCTTTCGACGCGCTGAGAGCAAACGAAATAGCGAAAGAACGTCCTTCTCGCTCTTATTTCAAGCAACCGAAAATACTTTTTCGGCAATTTCGACCGCTCGGCATGTATCAATAAAAACATTCTAAATAACGTATAAATTTTAATAAATTGTAGTAATCCTCCCATTAATCCAGAAAAGTATAAATTAAAACGCAATAGTTTATTAGATATTTAATAGTTTATGATTTTTCATGCACCTTATATACTTCGTTCATAGATCTCAGTAATAAGTTCGTGTGTCGAGATCATAAGATGTGAAGTCAAAACTTGAGATATCAAGTTCAAATCTCGCTTTTTTTGCCTTTAATTTTTAGTTTTCTTCTGAAATAAGTAATCAAATTCCCTGATGGCAAAGCTGATTGTACAGACTTTGTATTATCTGACATTGTTAGCAAATTGCTATTAGAAATATGACAAAGTCTACATGCTAGCAGATTGGCAACAAAAATCGAACGAAGTTCTTCATAACCTGACGGCAAATTGAGAGCAGAAGACCTAATTCGAGCAAACTCTGTTTAGTTTTTGTCACCAATCTGCTGGCATAGCCTGCCTATCAGTAAGCTTTGTTAACAAATTCATAGCCAAATGCAGACACAGATAACTATAGTTTAGTCAAAATCTGATTTCGAATTTGATCACAAATGCTAACATTTTGCTCAGATTAGTAATAAATGTATATTATAATGTATATTATCAAATATATTTTCATATAATTTTTGAAATAATTAGTGTGTGAAACATTTTAAAGCAATAATTATAAAAAAGAACTCATTTCGCTTTTCAATTGACAAATAAAAAAATTATTTAAAAATTGCATAACATATAAAGGCTTTTGTTTGTATATTATTAAATTTCATTGACAACATCTTTATTATTTATATTAATCTCTTTCGAAATTTTGTTCATTGTTAGAATTTTATGGTTATTCTACAATGTGCTTCTTATTTTCTGTTTCTTGCTTTTTGCTATTTTTTATATCTTTTTTTAATGTCTTTTTATTTCTTTCCGGTTTTTTGTTTTACATCACCCGAGATAAAAGTTAACGAACTTTGGAAGAAATAGGAAACAAACAGTACATTGTAGAATAGGCTTTAAATTCGGATGATAGTTAAAAAAAAATATTTAAAACGAATTATTAGCGGAGATTATTAGTGTTTCACAAATTGTGTTGAAAGTTTGAAAAATTATCGGCGCGCAATCCTATCTAAAATAAATTGATTTAATAAAGAATATATATTATATAATATATTATTTGAAACATCTAACTTTGACCGTGTTGGCATTCTCTATCGTATTTGATGTATTCATACGATTGTTTCTTAAGGGAGAAACTTTATTATTTAGGAGGGCCAAAAGTACATAATTTTTTAGAATTTTTTTTCAGATAATATAAAATTAATTGCTTCCAAATTTTAAGGATGTTTTACTACACATTTCAACTCTAAAAAATTTCTTTTGTTAAATAATATTAACTTTTTATTATAAAAATGGATGTATGATTATAAGTGTATTCAGTTGTTCCATTATGTAGCTCTAGCGGTCGTAATTTTTGTTTAAAACAAAAAAATCAAATTTCAAATATGTTCTTTATTTTATATTATTTTTTATATGGACTAAAAAGAATGAAAGGAAAAGCAAAAATTGAAAAATCTACACTTTGAAAAAAATTTACGATTTTCACAAAAAACTTCAATTTTTCCTTACAAAAAAAGTTAGTGTAATTTAACATTTTTCAAAAATATTTTAGTTTAAATAGAAGAGGCATTAATTAGTAGGTATATTAGGCAGGTTCTAACCCATGGGAGCGCGGGGGGTACTCGTAGGCGCGGGGGGGAAGGCACGGGAAAGGAAGAAGAAAGGCCCCGGTCGGCTACATCACTGTCTATATAAACATAGGACCCCGGTCGATGGATTACATAAACATGATGATGTTTCGCTATGCCTTTCATATTTTTTACCGCCACCCTCCCAAACATTCCATGTGACATTTTTTTTCGTCACCCGCCGCCGCCGCCACGGACCCCGCGTCCAAAATGCATTTTTGGACCGCTGCTGCCGCAAACCCCGCGTTCACCCCAAAATGCGCCGCCGTATTATAACGCGAACAAGATGTTTTGTCTAAATGACACATCATTGATGTTCTCACAGTTCTTTTTTTCAAGGTCAGAAGGTTGATAACGATATTTTTTTCTAAGAAGAGATCGGTGACACGTCATTACTGCGATCCAATAGGGATGATAATGAGACAAAGAAGTCACAAATGGAATATATAATGGGTCATAAGCGCGCGGCACTTCAGTTGGTGCCTTTAAAGATTACCGAATCGCAATAAGTATAATGCGAAAAGTATGGTTGACCATCATGCAGAAGTTGAGGGCATGGATGGTGTGAATGCAGACAAGTTATTTGAAGCAATGAAAATAGAATTTGGAGACATAATGGACGATGTAGAAGTCGAGAATATCAGAAATTGAGAACATAGCTAACGTAGTCGAGTATATTAGAAACGTGGATCCGGAACAGTTCGCGAATATCAGAGACGAAGTATTCGAAATGCTTGAAATGGAAGTAGACTTTGAGAATATAATGGACGAATCATCTGACAAAGAAATGCTATCCGATGATAGTGGATGTGCTAGTGATATGAGCGACTATGAAATTGATCGCGTAGAAAAATTTGTGCAGCCTTCGAAAATCCGTACGTTGAACGCTCGTACTAAGCATTGTGTGATCTACAATTATTATACAACGGGTGATGCTTTAACTGTATACACAGCATGCATGATTCATATAGGTGACATTAACGATGTAGGAATGTATCACGTCAAGGAACAAGAGATTAGTTCTTTCGGTAGGCTAGACGGCAAGTCGTGCACGAATTGCAGAAAACCTTAGTACAGTATATATTCTCGTGCAACATGTGCCCACTCTGCACACATTGAAAAAAAAAACTATTGTGAACAGTACTGGAAAATATGTGGGAAGACTATAATGTAGTGATATGTTGTATGTTCTCAGTAATCCGCAAAGAAGAGACACAAATGTGCGAATATCGCCGGTGCAATTTCTACGCGATCGAGAATTAGGTATACGTGATAAGAAACATGGAATAGTTATTAAAGAGCCCATTTCTGACTGGTCTTTACTCGCGACAAAAAATGTACCCATGGTTACGAGACAAATGTTACGAGGACGATGAGTATGAAAAGAGACAGTGGTGGAATAGAAATGTTAATGTAATAAAGTGACGATTATTATTAGGCGAAGAAAATCGCAGATAAGACCCAAGGTTGGTGCATGTTAAGATTTCCGCGGATAATGAAAAGTGTGTCGAACTGTCGATTATTGACAATATATGGATGGAATTTCGTGATCTTGCACTAAAATTGTTTTTCAATAGATGCGACGAATGCTTTGAGTGCGAACAGTGCACTTTCGCAAACAAACATAATGAAAAGGTATTAGAACGTTATGATATTCTAGATATGTCACGATGTTGCAACGTGTGTGAATGAATCACGTGCAAGTGCTCCGTAGAAGAGTGCGACGTGATCTAAAAAACAGTGAAAAGACATGGAAAATCATGAGCGAGTGGAACGTGAACTGTTGGAGCAGTGCGATCAGGTTGCTACTCTGGTGGAGTGTTTCGCGTGGTTTCTGCAAAGATGCGATGAGTGTATCGAGCAGCTCGAAGAACTTTGTCGTGCCAAGCGTCCGCACTTCGCCGTTGGACACAGACAATCCGCGGTGGCGAGGATCGCGCGACTCGCGGGTGCAAAGTCGCAATTGGAGCGACGTTTCGTGCACATTGGTAGCGAGTGGCGAGTATGTGAGTAGCAACGAACGATCTCTTGTCTGGCGAGAAATCAACGCCCCATTCGAGAATCATATATTGACAGCGGTGATAAACTCTAATTACATCGAGCCGCAACGGTTTTTAGAAGACGCTAGCAGTGTTCTAGAGCGAGTGCGAGACGCTGTAGAAAGATACGGTTGTGTAAAAAGTAAACATCGCATTCAACGGTAAGTTCGCGACGAAGGATAAACGTGTTAATAAGATATATTACATAGTTACAAAGAACAGCGAGATATATCGATACACCGATTTGCGCGAGTGGTACGAGCAGCACATCATCCAGTCTATCCTAGCATCGCTCGAAGAGTTCCAGGAACGCGACAGCGGGTGGGCATTGTTACATATATATTGAATTTGACTATCAATGTGAACAAACTAAATCCCCTGCGCGCGGGATGTCACATCGAAGTGCCTCAAGAAATAGCGACGAAACTAGTAATCAGTGTTCGTACGACGGACAATGCGTGTTTCGCATGGTCAGTAGTCGCCGCTCTGCCCAGCTAAAAAATATATGGAGCGGGAATCGTTCTATCCGTATTACATGACAGTGTTGAATCTCACGGATATCGAATTTCCAATAACATTTAAAGACATTTCTAAATTCGAACGGTTTAACATGGTATCGATCAACGTGTACGGCATCGAGAATAAACAAGTCCATCCTCTGCGATGACTCACGATGACAAGAAGGAGAAGCACATCATCTCCTGTATCTACAAGATTCACACAACGACAACCTTGGCCACTTTGCGTGTATTAAGAACCTGTCGCGTCTCGTGATATAACTAAAAAAATAACTAAAAATTCGCAAATAACTAAAAAAAATAAAAAAACCTACTAAATTAGGAAAAAGAACAAGAAGTTTTTCTGCGACCGGTAAGTATAATAAGAAAAGCCAATAAAAAAACAGTAAAAAAGAAATAGTGAAAAATGATTTTTCTATTATTTACAGATGCCTCCTTCGGTTCGTGCGAAAAATTGTAATTGCACGAAGTGGACTGCCAGAAGATCAATGGCTGCGCCATCCGACTGCCGAGCGAGGACGACAAGTGGCTCGAATTTGGAAACCACTGCAATAAGGAGCGCGTCCCATTCATCATCTACGCCGATCTGAAATGCATCCTACGTAAGACAGAATCCAAGGAAGATACGACGTCGTACGTGTATCAGCGGCATGAAGCGCTTAGCATAGGCTATTACGTACGATGCCCATGCGACGACACAATATTGTATTACTTCGGTCGCGATGAAGGCTGTATAATGTGGTTCGCGCAACAACTCAATGATTTGGCACATTGCGTGAAAAATATCGTATCCGCCAACGTGCCCATGGAAACGTTGTCTAAACAGCAATGGGAGGCATACTGTAGCGCAATGCGTTGTCATATCTGCGAGAAACTGTTCGCGCTGGACGATAAGAGAGTCCGCGATCATTGTCTCAACTGTAGATACCGCGGTCCAACGCATTCAAATTGTAACTTAAAAATTATAAAAATTCATTCTATATTCCGATCGTATTTCACAATTTATCGGGCTATGATGCCCATTTTATAATTAAGGAAATTGCTACTGCGTACGATGGACATAATAGATGTACTACCGATAACGAAGGAAAAATATATTTCATTCACTAAATATGTCGATAGCACCAAAGATAAAAATGAAAATTTTCAGAAAAAAACTAGTGTAAAATTAAGATTCATTGATTCTTTCAAATTTCTAAATGCCTCGATAAATTGGTGTCATATCTCGACAAAGATAAATTAAAAATTGTACGTTCCGAATTTTGCAAGCTCAGCATGGAGGATTTCGATCTTCTCACACGAAAAGGTGTCTTTCCGTACGAGTACATTGATTGCGTCGAAAAATTGCAGGACACGCGCTTACCACCGCGCGAATTATTTTTCAGTTCGTTGACAGGCGATACCGTATCCGAGAGCGATTATGCTCATGGTGTGAACGTATGGCAGCGATTCTCCATCCGAACGCTCGGCGAGTACAGTGATTTGTACTTGAAAACTGATGTCTTGTTATTAGCCGATATTTTTGAAAATTTCCGCAATAGTTGCATCACGAGTTACTGTCTCCATCCCGCGCATTATTATACATTGCCAAGTTTCACGTGGGACGCCATGCTGAAATATACACATGTAAGATTCGAGTTGCTCATCGACATTGATATTATCATGTTCATCAAGCGCGGTATACGCGGTGATCTCAATGTTCCAGCAGATATGCACAGGCTAATAACAAGTACATGCATTCGTTCGATCCATCGAAACTGTCGTCATACTTGATGTACTACGGTGTGAATAATTTGTACGGATGGGCGATGTGTCAACCTTTGCCATACGCCCAATTTCAATGGTTCGAAGACGCTGCGAATTTGACGTGAGTGTGATCGCTCCGGATTCATTCACCGGTTATATTTTCGAAGTCGATCTCGAGTATCCACAGAATCTACACGATATACTGACCTACCTTTCTGCCCAACGCGCGATAACCCGCCCGGCAAGCGCGAAGATAAACTTCTAGCGATGTTGTACGATAAACAACGTTACATCATCCACTATCGCAACCTGCAGCAATGTATTCGTTACGGTCTTCGCGTAACAAAGATCCACCGGGTGTTACAATTCGCTTAATCTCCATGGCTTCGCGATTACATTGAACTCAATACACAATTTAGAACGCGCGCAAAAAACGATTTCGAAAAAAATTTATATAAATGAACAACGCGGTATTCGGTAAGACCATGGAGAATGTGCGCAATCACATTGATGTAAAATTAATAACAAAATGAGATGGACGGTACGGCGCGCAGGCAATGATCGCGAAACCGAATTTTCACAGTCGCAGTGTCTTTGCGAAAAATTTGATCGCCGTCGAAATGCGCAAACTCGAGGTAAAGTTCGACAAGCCGATTTACGTGAGTATGTGCATACTCGACATATCGAAAGTCTGCTTGTACGAATTTCACCACGAATACATGTCACCGATGTATCGCGACAAATGCAAGATAATGTTCACCGATACGGACAGTCTCATTTACCATACAGAATGCGACGATGTACAAGAATATGAAACACGATATCGCTAGATTCGACACGAGCGATTATCTGGTAGACAACGATATGTCTCTCGCAAACAAAAAAGTACTCGGCCTGATGAAGGACGAAAATAATGGTGCGATAATGGCCAAATTCGTTGGACTGAGAGCGAAGATGTGACGCGGTGAGAGTGGACAGCAAAAAGGACATTAAAAAGACGAAAGGTGTAAAAAATAACGTAGTAGCGCGAACGATAACGTTCGATGATTACACGCGGGGTCTGAACGAAGAGATCGAAATGACTCGCCGTCAATCGTGTATACGATCTAAATTACACGAAGTATATACGATATTCGAATCGAAAATCGCTCTGATATGACGACAAACGATACGTCGTACCGAACTCGACGGAGACATTACCGTGGGGGCATTGGCGGATACCTTTGTAATATGTTACTATTATGTATTATTTATTGTAATTTACACTTTTTTTCACATTTATATAAATATTATCAACATGTTTTTATATAATAGTTTTTATATAATTTATTATTAGTATTACGATTGTTATACTTTCATATAATACATATCGTATGTTTTTAACATTTATATACTACTAGTATTTCAATTTTACATTTTATGTATCGTAGATTTATATCTGTATATTCCAGAATGAAGATGGAAAGGATAATAAAAAAAAAACGTTTATAAATTTATATTGATAAATTTATATTGATAAATTTATATTTTTTATATGTAGAAATAAAAATACACGAATCAAAATTTTATCAAATGACATTGTTTTTGTGTATCCATGAATTGAGCGATCCATCGAATCCCACTTGACGTACACCTTATCTCCTTTCCGGCGCTGTACTTTCTCCACGAGATACACGTTCAGATGAGTAGCGCGATGCAACTCATGCTCGTAAAACGCTCCAGCGACGGATTTTCCGCGATAATCCTCGAGTAGATAGATTACGGGATTGGTACGCTGTATCTTAACGATTGTAAACACCTCGGTGGTCTAATTTGGTAACCTTTCTCAAAAATCGTCTTGTACTTGCTCAGGCGTACTGAATCGACCACTTTAAATTTTGACGGACCAGCAATCTTTATCGCGCTACACCTCTAAAAGTTTTCGGCGATCGCGGGAGTTACGTCAGCAGGTCGCATGCCGATAGTCCGATGCTTGCGCGCGTTGTAATCTGACATGAGATGCGGCAGCTCGATCCACTTGTAATTGCCGTAATTAAGTGTAAACGTCTCCTATATGTCGGTTTTGAGCGTGCGATTGAATCGCTCGATTACTGACGCTTTCAACGTCGAATACGTGGAATAGTGATTAACGATATGTTTTTTCAAGATTTTCTGCACATCGGCGTTGTAAAATTCCTTTCCCATATCCGTTTGTAAATTTTTCGGACAACTTCCACTCGCTCGAATTATCTCAACGATAGCATCAGCCGTCTCGCTTTCATCCTTGTTCTTGAGCGGTATGGCTCACGCGTACTTGCTCAACACCTCGATGACGATGAATATGTAGTAGCGGCCTCTGTTGAAGCCTGAGTATGGACGCATCTCGACGATATCAACCTCCCACAAATCGTCGTATCCTCGAACTATGACGCGCCTTCGCGGAAAATTTCTTCTCGCCGGAGCATGCAATTCCTCGACGATTCGACGTCTCTCGGGGCTAATTTTTCTCTTTTCGCTGCATCTCTTTTTCATGATTCAACACGTAATACACAGAGCAAAAGATTTTTTTTTTCTCACTGACACCACTCTGACTGACTTGTTTCGTCTGTACGCGATTAATTTATAATAAGACTGACTTCGCGAAATTCCTCGATGATCGACAATATCTCATTGTTGCCCGCTCGGTGCGAAGCTCGAGCAATCGTAGACGATTCACAAATTCATTAGGATCATCTCAATGCACGTAATCAATCGCGTTGTCATTCAGTATCATTGCATGAGGTAATCCCTTTCCAGATTTCTTCTTCTGTTTCTTAGGTGTGATCGACATCAATGGCGCAATAACATATTTATACTTGTATCCCCTATTGCTCAATAATCGGCCTTCTGATTGATGCTTGTGTTTGTGCGCGTTCGTCGCTAGTAGCATGCTCTTGTACTTGTTCATATCGTCTTCCGTGTAGAGGAGATCGTTGGAAATTCTCTTGAAAATCAACTCGTAAAGACCAGGTGTACTGATGTATCGTACACATCGATAATTATGTTGTCCGCATCATCCACGTCGAAACGTTTATGCCAAACATCAATCCATCTTTGTGTAGGTAAACGCCGTACACATAATCTATATCGCTCTTCTACCTCGCGTTCCCCTCAGAACAGTCTCGACGTATTTTTGACTCAGCAGACCAAGTCGGCTTGCAATGCCTCTCGAACTTCCGACGTTTGCAACCGATTTTGAACCTTCGTCGCTAGCGAGTCTCCCGTCATTTCGAAAACATTGTTTCGAAACGATTCTATCGTTGGTACGATTTTAATACGCGGTGTGGAGGTTATCGGCTGTACACGATCGTGCGATCGATCATCGGATTTACACGGGGTCGCAGAACGCTCGAACGTCCCGCTCGCTTTCTCTCCCTCCTCCTCCTCCTCCTCTTTTTTCTCACGCTTGGAGGCTATGTCATCATCGCGCGACTGTCTCTTTATCGCGCGCACGGGGGTTGTCAACAATCTGCTGCAGAGGTTTGATAATAGGCTTAAAATGCCTGTACAATGCTATGTTCTCCTCGATTCTATCGGTCTTTAGAGCGCGGTGTTTCTTACAGATCGATTCGCTCATCTTCTCGATTTCCCTCGCAATTTTTTCACGCTCGCGCACATTAGCCATGTTCGTCTCTGGCGAAGTATCGACAGTCACATTACAGTATCGCAAA
>Ga0157364_1006463_pt1 | contig 12047 bp, 1 predicted proteins | sample AttsexASBM2_FD_111476 | JGI IMG/M metagenome (GOLD analysis project Ga0157364, IMG submission 111476) | Fungus gardens microbial communities from leaf cutter ant in Ribeirão Preto, State of São Paulo, Brazil - Atta sexdens ASBM2 | ecosystem: Host-associated > Fungi > Mycelium > Unclassified ...
ACCTTTGGTACCACCTTTTGGGAACACCCTGTATACACACACACACACACACACACACACACACACACACACACACACACACACACACACACACACACACAAAATATGAATTATTGTAGTTTAAAGCCAAAGGATTGGAGTATTTTTTGAATAAAAATTTTTATTATTTGATAAATAATCATAGTTTTACATATTTAAATTTTCGCCTATATTTGTATGTGCCTATATTCGCCATTTTCCCCCATTTTAATTATGTTATAGATTTTGACGTTTAGCTCCAAAGGGTTAATATATTTATAATAATTTTATTGCAATATAAAATTATACTTCTACGTTAACTTTATATGTGAAAACGTAAATTAGATTTTTTAACTTTAAATGATTTCTAGGATATTAAAATCCTATTACAATTTTATATGTTGTATACTTATGTATATACATTAATCTCCAAAATTCTCTGATGGTACTTCGAAAATTAATTAAAAGTAATCATTTTAATGTAAAAATGTCGATACATCATAATTACAAATAATATTTTTCAAATTACAGACAATTAAATTAATATTACATAGAGTTCATAGAGCTCTTATATATATGTATTAACCGAGATATTATCCTAATATCTGTTATTGATTTTCACTGTTCAGTTGATTGATGTGAATGATTATTGCTTCGATATTATGTACATTACAGTAATTAACTAATATTATTTTTTAGCAAATTTTAACCGTTAGATATAGGTTATTTAGGTTTCTTTTTTTTGATTAAGATTCTCAGTCAAACGGACTTAATTATTCTTAACATTACCTACGCAACGCTGAGGAATGTTGAAAGTGAAGTTTGTAATGCATAATAATAGTCCGACCATTGAAATCAGCTTAATTGATACATAAAGTTCAGATTGTATATATGCCGTTGTCTTTTAAAAATACGCACCGACAAAAGTAGGGCTGGCGCGTGGCCTTGGTAATTGTTTGTACTAATATACCGCGCTGTGTTTATCGCGCGTTAAGTCGGTTCTAAATTAGTTGCAAGTTTATTGCGACAGCCAATCTGAAGCTTGTATTTTGAAATTAACGCTTCATATTGGTCGCAACAAACTTGCAATCAGCTTGCAACTAATATAGAATTGACTTAGGCATATAGATTGCTGCGTCATTTCGCATTCGTGCGACTCATCAAGTGTGTATAAGATAAAGCCACAAGCCGTTGTCATTGTTATTTCTAGGAATGCAAGCAAAATAAATTCTATGGCAAAAAGCTTTCTTGCTATGAATGATTAGCTATTATATTATTATGTATCGTGATTTAATTTTTACTATTCATAAATGTATCTGAAAGTGCCGATTACTTCAGATATAGATACGTTCAGATATATGTAGATAGGTAGAAATCACAAGAGCTATAAAAACTATTTCATTATAATATGTACAAATGATAAATATATACAGTGAGAGTAAGAAGTATTCATACAAGGAAATTTTTTTTAAAGAAAGTCTTATTTGTAAGAAATAAACATTAATTAGCCATTTTATATAATGAATATATTTCGTTCTAACATGAACAAACAAATTTCGCATATATTTCTGAATTTAGAAGCCAAATTTCTTGACTGTACGAATACTTTTTGATCCAAACAATAGAATTTTTAATTTGTGCTTTTTCAGATGATATATTTTCTATAATTAATGCACATCTTTTTGGTATATATATATATATATATGATTTTAAGAAAGTCTATATTATTCTTTATGAATAAATTATTAATTACCCAGCAAGAAATGATTGTCAATTAAATCGAATCGACATCGAATTGATGTTGAAATCATCGTATCGACATCGATAATTTATTTCTCGCTAGATAATATTTACTTTTTAAAAATAAAGTTTTTTTAAAAAATATTTTCTTTGTACGAATACTTTTTGTACTCACTATATATTTTATGCTCTTATAGAGATTTAACAATGGAAGTGATTAATTAGTAATTACTTATTAAAAATATTATTGTTCAATCATCGTTGCTTTTAATATAAGTAATTAATCGTTATCTTTCAATATTGAATGGGATTTACTATAATATAAAAGCTTGGATTCGAATTTAACTGGTATTGTTCTTCGAACTTTCAATATTTAAAGTTAATTCGCATGTCATTTTAGAATTAAAAGTATGAGGAATGTCTTATTGAATTTAATCAATATGTAACAAAAAGCAATGATTATTAAGTACTTGTTTTTTTCACGAAGTTCATACATTAATTTATAAAATATGTCACATGTGAGTCGTAGTTTTATATTATATGATTGTACTTATTTAGTGTTTTTTTTTGTATTATATCGTTGCAATACAATAATTACATAAAACATCATATATGACATTATATTCTAATTGTATAATAATGACTATAATAATTTACAATATTCATCATGAATGTTACGAAAAAGAAAAAAAGATCTCGTAAGTGAAGAGAAGGTTCGAGAAGGTATCAAGTGACGAAACAATCGTGGAGTAAATATTAAGTAGTTGCTATTATATATTATATATTACTTGTAACTTGCCAGATTAGTCGTTTTTCTATTTATTCTTCTTAATTAATCGATTATTTGAATAACTCGCGAATAAGAATTAAAAAGAAAAAAAACTTTTATCTATAAAAAAAATTATATATACATATAACAGTTGGTACTTAAAAAAAAAATACATTTTTTCGAAAATTATGTAATTATTTTATATTAAATATCCATTTAAGAAAGATGTACAAAAAATTCAACGCAAGTAATTATTATTTTTAGCAGTATACATTTTTTGAAATATTATAGTGTATATTTTATATTTGCATTTTAGATCAACGCAGTTTCAATTTCGCCACTGCGACTAGTATGAGTAAGTCAAATATTACCAATAAATATGTAGCTTATAGATTCGATATATACTAACAAATGGATAGGCTAGATTAATATTATCATTTAATCCTGGAATGCGTGTATATTTATCTGTAGATTTATTGTGTATATTCTTCCCCGGTATGCACTTGCACACATATCAGCTCATTATATCGATTCGTAATTCAACGATGCATTTATTGACACATTCTGTATCTTATGATGCAGAATATTAATTATACACCAGTCGCCTGAAATTTATGGGATAAAGCAAGCGTAAATACAAAATAATAGAAAATATTCCATAAATAAAGTTTAGCAAAAGGTAAATAAATGATAATAAAATATTATTTGTACAAAAGAAAAGTTTTTAAGTTAAATAAAGATGTAATATCTATTGCATTTTTTGCCAAACAATCTACATACAGAAAAATTTTTACGAAATATAATTAACGAGTACTATAAAGATATAATAAAATTATTTAAACAGTTTTTTAAAATCAATTTATCAAATCAATCTACCAATATATCAATTTATCAAATACAATACAAATAATTAATTTTACGAATTTATTGAAGAATAAACGAAAAAGATAAAAAATAAAATATTAATAAAAAAAATTGAAATAATATAATTTTTAAAAATATAGAAAAATATATTTTTCTCCAATTTCTTTATATCTGATGGATATAGAAATAATAAATTTTTCCTTTATGTACATAATTGTATAAATAAAAATAAATAGACAGTAAGACAAAAAGAAATTGATAAAATAAGATACGGCAAAGTTTTTATTAGATGTGTTGATTTATTTATCTTCCTAAACATTTGAAAAATAGAATTTTAAAATGTTTGTCTTTCACTTTTTCCAAGATTAATTCCAAGATTGTATAAATTAGCAGAGAAAAATACTTAATATATTTATTAGAAATTTTTTCATAGTGTATATGTCAGCAAAAGAAGGACAAATATTCCATAACTATTTGTTTTAAATTTTAACTACTTTATTAAAATCAACGCACTAGTATTTAAATGTGTTCGTTTTTATATTTATATTGTATCAAAATTAACTTAGTATTTCATAGCTATCCATATCAGCTCAATATATTAACTATTTGCTTATTTATGTAAGCTACAGATAAAAAATTAAAAGTAAATTCAATAATTAAAATTGATATTGTCGGAAATAATATAATAATGAGAGATAGTACGTGTGCAATCATTGACGAACTTAAATGGAATTGCTTATAATTAGAAAATTACTATTGCGAATGCGATATTTTCCTATTAAGATTTTTTGTTACTTAGTTTAAAATATTCTAATTTATAACTAATTTAAAATCTCTCTATTAGAAAAATTTTTCGTATTGTGCATATCATAAGATTCTATATAAATAATATAAGTAATTTTATAGTCATACAAAAATTATAGAATATAAATAAATTAAATATTTAAGAAGTGATATTTTAGAAAAAAATATCTAGATTCAAATATTTTATTATTGTACTTCAATGAATCAATAAAAAGTAATGTATTGATCTGCAAATACTTTTTATATCAATACGTGGTTGTAAAAATATATCTATATATTGAATTATTTTTTATTAATTTGTATATTTACTATGGTGGTAAAACGACCTTGTAAAAATTCTAATCATTTCTAAATCTCTTTTTCTTTTGAGAATATCTCTTCATATATTAATGAACCACTTATTATTTATTTTTATGGTTTGTTATATCGAAATTTTTTTTGAAATATATCGAAAAAACCAAATAAAGCTGTTCTCAAAAGAAAAGGAAATTTAGAAAAGATTAGAGCTTTCGAAATTTAAATGTTTTACTGCCACAGTATATGTACAAATCGATAAAAAATAATTAATTCAATGTATATATTTTTATAACCATTGATGTAAAAAACATTTGCAGATGAATACATTACTTTTTATTAATTCATTGCTAAAATAGCAAAATGTTTGAATCTAATTTTTCTCTGAATATCACTTTTAAATATTAATTTTTGTGCATAACTAAAATTATTTATACTATTTATATTGAAATGTTATTTATTTTTAATTATCAAATAAATAATATTTCAATATGATAAAGCATTGATGGATTATAATATCAATATGCAAGATATTTTTAACAACAGCATAAAACACTTAATAACTTATTAGAAATTAAAATTAATTGTAAACGAATTTTTGGTCTTTTAATCCATTTAAAGCTGAAAAGCTAAACATCTATCTTGTACAATTTTGCTAAGAAAAAGTCAATTTTAAATTCAATTTCTCATGAAAATTAAAATTAGAGAAGTTGTTACAAAGCTTTACATATATTAATAGATATTATTCAAGGACGATATAGATTTCTTTAATTTTTCAATACATCCATGATCAAAAGAGAATTAAAAGTTGTTCTTGTAATATCAATATTGGAAAAATTATGGACAGGAAAAGTCGTCGTGAAAAAACTGGACGAACATCTGACGCAGAGTAGAATAACTTTTTTTTTTAATAGAAAAGTAATTTCAAACTGCCCGCGGCTAATTAATTTCTTGTTTGAGAATATTTAAATGAATTCTGTTTTTCCAATAGCATTGTTAATGCATTAATGATTATAAAAAAATATTTTTTAATTTTATAAAAAGTAGAACAACCATGTAATTTCAAAAAAATTCATTATGTTTCGAAAATTTTATCAATCAGTCCGATATAATAATTTAAAAAGACTATCTCGTAAAATGATCAAAAGTTCATACTATTGCTAATTTGAAAAAAGATTCATAGCAGTAACAGCTGTAGTAGCAACTAATATAAAAAAGTCTCTTTAGCAAGCTTTTACAAATTGTATGCAAAATACGAAGAAATCTTTAAATCTGTTTCTTTAGTTCTTTTAAATCGCTTTCGTGAATAACGTAAGTGAATTTCATAAGAATTTAACGTTATTTTTTTTAAATTATAAAGAAGTAAATAAATTAAATTAGGAAAATAAAATATGTGTACGTAAAATAAGAAAAATCTAATATTTTTTATATTACATTTTTTATTAAATTTAAATAATTAGATAAATTTATTAATGCGTGCATACCTGGAATTTTAATAGCAAATCTATCCAAGATTTCTCTTTATAATATAAAATTTTCGGTAGAAATATTTCATCGTGTATTCTCATATCATCATTCTTATCTTATCGTTACGTTTTATTGAAAAAAAACTGCATGTGCATTTTTCACCATGTTATGGTTGACAATTTTACACCTAAAAAATCAGGGTTGGTTAAGTTAGTATTTCTCTTTAACTAAATTAAGTTAAAGTTAATGGCTTATAAAATTAATAAAATTAAGTTAAAGGTTGAAGGAATAAAGAATTAACTTAATAAAAATTAAGATTGAATTAACTTAAGTTTAAAAAAAGTTAATTTTGAAAAAAAATTATTTTTTAGATCATAATGTCCTAATTTTTCTTAAAATGAGGTTACTTTAAATAACATTTACAAATATAGATTAAGTAAATTTCATTTTATATTCACATGTAAGTTATTTACTCTTATAATAAGAATCACACCATAAGGCATTTTTGTTAAAATGTTGCGAGAGAGAAGAGTATATATTTATGCATTATTTATTTTTCTTTAACCATTATCTAACTTTCTTTAATGACTTTCTGAAATGACTGTTTATGCATGTTTACGACTACATCGACTAGATATTTGTTACAAAAAATATACGTAAAAATGTAGAATATGGATGGATGTGCAATATTGTTCTACAACAAGGCTTTTCATCTAATGTTCATTTCATATTTATGTTGCTGAAATATAACATTTATGATATCTAAAATTAGTATGATTCAAATAAGCGGGAATTGATAAACCTAGCGAGTCAATACAAATTGGCTACCGTATGGTATAACTTTTATTATAAATCTCTTATCATAAAATCATTAAACTTTTTTTCTCTAAAAAAATTAATTCTCTAATGTTTAAAATTTTATGGAAAAAAAATATTAGCATTAAGAGAGAAAGAAAAATTTTTAATTTTAAAAAATTGATAAAATAAAATTTAAAAATAACTAATTAAGTAAAAATTAATGCATTTAAAATTAATTAAGTTGAATTAAAAGTTATTAACTTTTTAACTTTTTTTTTAACTTTTAATGCTTTAACTAGTTACTACTCGACCCTGCAAAAAATTCGATTAAACATAAATTGGACGTATTTATTTGTCATTCGCGATGAGTGCACACCATTCTAATAACCGATCAAAACGTGCAAACATTTCTAAAAAAAAAGCGATGAATGATTGCATTTCTCACAAATGATGAACGTGTATGTTATTTCGAAAGCAAGGATATTATCAACTCATAAATAATACATACATTAGCAAATTCTTTAATTCGATATACTGATTTTACGATTTTAAAATGAGCAATTAGAAGAAGATCTATCTCGTTACTTTATTCCAAAAAATTTGTGAAGGCTAGTAAAATTAGCATAGAAAATAAAACTATTGATCTTTTCATATTGAGCATAAAACATTGATTAAAAATACGCGCTTGTATGACTTACACTTCGAAAATTTTTATTACGTAAAAAAAGAAAGAGAGAAACATTTTATGATTATATAATAATAATGAGATATTAAATCTGTTACTTTTGAAGTAAAAAAGTTAATTCCCTGGAATTATAGATTAATTTAAAAAATAATTTTTAAGAGAAATTTCAAGAATGATATGTATGACAAATTTGCAAAATTTATGAAGTTTTCAGAAATAGATCAATCTTACTTTTACTTTCAATAATAATGTTTATATCAGAATAATTCTTTAAAATTAATATAAATCTTCCGAATAATCTTGCTATTATTACAATAGCGATTATTAGTTTTGTTATTAATAATAATAATGAACAGAAGAAAGTTACATATATTCGTATTACGGTATTTAATATATATTAAAACAATAAATACAAGGTAATTTATTTCTCTGTCGCGTAAAATAGAAGGATTTCAATATGTGAAAATATACGGATTTTTTTCAAAGTATGAACTAGGAAACTCATTATCAACAAACGCAAGTTCAATATGTGCGACACATTATATGAGTATATATACGTATATATTAATCTCAAATCGTAGATCAAGATACATTACACGCAAAATTCACACAGTGTACGTAATTTTTGTCATTTCGCGGTTTTTCACTTTTAAGATTTTCTGATTTCAGAAAATATTAAAAAGAAATTTTTCCAGTTTTTTTATCACATTGTCGAAACTCGTATTCTCATCGTCAATTAAAAAAAGAAATTTCGCCGTCGCCCATTGAGAATCTGATTACTTACACATTCTTTAGAGTTAAAAGGATATACGTCATTTGAAAAGGACTTGTCAATGTTCTATGATACAAACACATTTGTGAAAATATTATTAACATAAAATAAAAAGATTAAATAATTTTCACGGTTGCTAAAGAAAAAGCGCAATTATTTTGATTAGATTTACAGAGATCATAAATTTTAGTCATACATATTGTATAAATCTAACTGTATATTATTTCTTTATTTTAAAAATAATTAACAAAATTATCTTATAGGAAAGAAGAAAAACTATTTTTCAACTTGATAAAAAATGATCGATTAAAATAATATCGACAAAAAGAATGTATTCGTAATATGATCAAATTTCATTTTTGTTATCTTTGTCTTGTAATTCTAAAAAAAATCACCCTTTTTAATTTTTGACAATTTTGTTAAACTACTCTTTTTGAATTGCTACTTTTTGATTTTGCTTGCTTGTTTTGATGATTTTTAATGAAGTTACTTTTAATGATTAATAGGATATAATATTTACTTAATTCATTCATAATAACTCAAAAAATATGTTTTTTATGTTGTTTTTTAATTAAAAGAACAATATCAATATATGATCATATGTGTCTATATGTGTGTAGAGATATGTATATGTGTAGTAAATATATTTACATAGAAAATGTTTCATAATTCAAATTATGTCTATTTTCGGTGTAATATACGATCAACTAAAATAATCACATCTCGTCAGAAATTTTATGTTTCTACAAAATGACTTTATAGTGAAATTCCACGTGTTAAGACTGATGGCTCTATAAAAACGTTATAGATACGAGAACATTTTATTTATGAGAACATTTATGGAATTCAAAACACATATACGCACGTATACAAAACTAATAAAATTGTTAGATATGTCTCTTAAAAAAGGATTAGGTAAGATCTTTTTATAAGATTATTTTTGGTATTACAGTAATTCTTTTTCATATCAAATATCTAGTACTTAATTACTAAACTGAAATTAATTAAATTAAGAACGGTAATCTTATCGTTCGTGAAATAAATGAGTAGATTTCATATTTTTCATCCGTACTTTATTAATTTCTTTAGCCCGCTTCTCTCGGAAAAAAGAACATTTCGTATGTAATATACGATCCCTTCCATCTTAGTAGATTCTTACAAGAATATCAAATAGCAGGCTCGTTTGCTTATCTCCTTGTGGTATGCTGCGCAAATAAAACGGCCAATTTCATATCAAAGAAACATAGGAAATGTTGAAGTATAGAAACTTATTACTTTTTACTGTCGCAAAATATTGACGTAATCGTCTTTCCGTTATTATTATCTACGAAAGTACTCGTGTACGTCAAAGGAAAAAACTTCGTATCTTAAAGCAGATGTATTATGGTTTATCGGGACCTAATAATTTTTTTCATACCTATACGAATTAATGAAGGATGATCATAAAATCATATACCAGATGTTGAAGTATAACTTCATACAAAGCCGAAGAATCTTATATAAATATTTAACTAAAAAAATTTACTGCAGATAAACCCGAATTCTCTTTAAAGCGAATCTTGACATAATATAACAGAATTTTTTAATTCTAAGCGTCGTATAATCTTGTGAAACGATTATATTTCTATCGCTTGATTTTATCATGTCTCGATTTTTTCAAGCAAATTTAAAAAAAAATTGTATGTTTTATAAAGATTATTATTCAATAATTTACAACACATTTATTAAATAATAACGTATTTTAAAAACGACATTTTACATTTGTATCATTTCTCTATATGTGATTTATATCTTACCGAATACTATGACGAAGGTCATTTTGACGGTCTTGATTTTCGCCTTGGGAATGAGACCCCTCGAGGACGCCCTCCGAGTATCTCTGGTAGGTCCTTGACGTAGCGCTGCTCCTTGCGACCATATCGTGACTACGATGACCGTGTAACAGCCTCCTATTATCAGTGTGGGTGCTATAAAGAGGCTAAAACTCACCAGGCTCATGTAGATTTTCCATTGAGTCGGATCTAAATCGATCCAGCACTGCGGCGTATTCTAAAAATGATAGTTTGTGGTTACGTTCATCGTGAGCGCCAAACTTTGAAATCATTATCATTAAAAGAATTTTCCAAAAAAATAAGGAAACAGTTGTGTATAATATTGACGCTTTATCTAGCAAGATATGTATAATATAATTTTCTTTATATCTTGATAACACGCGATTTTCCAAAGTGTAAGAATGTATTATAAATAAATAAATCGACTTTTTTTTAAACAAAAATATAAAGAAATATCAAAATAGATTCTTTTAATCATTTCGATATCTTTAAAAAAGACAAGAGAAGTCTTCCGATTTTGATAAGCTTTTAATTCACATTTTTAGGGGATAAAATACTTAACTAATTAATTAATTTTTTTCAAAGTGAATTTGTCATGAATAAAATATTTTTAAAACCGTTCAATTTTTATTAAAATTTTTTTCATCTTTTATAGTTTCGACGATATTTGTTTGAAAAAAAGAAACTAACCAATTTTCTTCAAAGGAATATTTTAGCCTTTAAAAGTATAAAAAAATATGTATTTTTTATTTTAGCAAGCAACTATTAAAATCGAAAATTAATATTAGGTGTAGTAAAAAGAAATTTTTTTTGCATGAAATTGAATGGAAAAATAATGGATTTCTTTTCTACTACACCTAATACTTCCTTGTGTTTCCTTGTAAAAAATATACGTATACCTGTATTTGTTTCTCTTCATATAGGAATACGATCGGCATGCTAAACAATGCTGATAGCGCCCAAGCCGTAATCACCAAAGCTCGAGCTCTCCACCCTGCGATCAAAATTAATGCTTATCAATTAATAGATTATATCCAATTTTGTAATTAATAAAAGATATCACATATGTTTTGTGCTCAACGGATTTTTTATTAAAAATTTTTTATTAAAAATTTATTTAATTTTTTTTAATTTGTTTTTAATTACATTTTAAACATTTATAAACATTTTTTTTGTGGAAAATTGACGTAGGTGTATGCAACTTTGTATGCAATGTTATGAAAGAAGCGTAGCTATTTTTGTGAATGTCGAGTTTTACGTCAACCAGTAATTCGAAAAATCAAAAAGAAAAGATTCGTCGTAACGAACGGTGTTCATGACGGGTGACGGAACTAGTTTGGAAAATCAAGACAAAAATCTGTTACTGCTATAATAAACTTGAAACCTAAAATAGCGGTGTAGCGTAATATGATATGATTATAACACGCTACATCATTTATTTAGCTTTCTGGCAACGCAAAAAATGATCGATTACACATCGATATTATATTTTGACATGTTATCATTATCTTCATTTATCTGTTATTTTCAATAATATATAATTAGCAGCATCGGCAATTGTCTCAGCTTAAAACCGACATAAAAAGATATTACATAACATGTATCATTGATACGAATCCGTTAATTCCAACTATATAATTATGATGTGTACAGTTGATAATTATGAATCGTTGGTAATTGGAAGAATGATCGCGTATAGAAATTCATAACATGATGGGGAATAATGATGGGGAAGATCTGGAATTAAAGCGAATCTGATTGAATTATTGTAATAGTTCCGCGCTCTTTAATCATGTTCTTTTTATGTCTCTTTGACAATGCTATACTTTAATCTCTGTTTAATGACATTGAGATGTAACAAGTGGTTATCACTAACTTAATTCTATCTATTTGCTTTAAAACTTGAACCGAATCGTAATTAAAACTTGCACGGATTAATATATAATAGAATGCATAAAAAAACGGTTTTATTAAAGTGTCTAAAAAGCTGAATACAAAGCTGAA
>Ga0157364_1006464_pt1 | contig 12045 bp, 5 predicted proteins | sample AttsexASBM2_FD_111476 | JGI IMG/M metagenome (GOLD analysis project Ga0157364, IMG submission 111476) | Fungus gardens microbial communities from leaf cutter ant in Ribeirão Preto, State of São Paulo, Brazil - Atta sexdens ASBM2 | ecosystem: Host-associated > Fungi > Mycelium > Unclassified ...
GACTTTCTGAGACATGCAAAAATGTTAAAATGAATATTTTTTGTTAATTTTAACATTTTTACATTTCTCAGAAAATCCACTATATATCTTTAAATTAACATTTTATTTTTTACAGTGTATATATTTGTTATACTTATCGAAATATAATTCATTCTACTTTTAAAAAATAAGATTATTTCTGCAATGTACATTTCTTTTTATGTGATTATATATTAAATAGTTTGCATGAAAGTTAGAATTAAAAATATTTTTACAAGATTGCTCATATAGGTATTTACGAAAAAAAAGCACGTGCACTGATGTATCAATAGGCTAACAAAATGGTTTATCGTAAAAGTAGAGAGAAGTTATTTCTGTGCGTGACACTTTTTATGCGCGATCGTAAAATAGCCTACGACCAAGGGATTATCCTTCAGGACACGCGTCCAGACATTCTGCCGCTTTTTACGATCTCTAACGAAATTCAGGAGCACCAGAGCGTACTTGATTGGGGCGGAGAAGAAAACTGATAGAAACACGTCCATTGAATGGTGAACGCGAACGATCGTGTCTTGATCAGAAATTGAAACTGGTATAATTAAATCGTTCAAGTTTCCACATTTTTCACATTGCGAACAAGACAAGAAAGATGCTCTGTTATTCAACAATGAGAATATTTCATATAAGTTCGCAAATCATTGATAACTGGACTTATACAACAGCAATATATCAATGTATTTTAACATAGTGAAATCATGCTTGTCTGTTAAACCTTGATATTTTGATCTTTGATCTATGATTTGTAACGTAAAATTTAAATTTCTGAGCGCGTCAAATTTTAAAATAAAATTCTATTTATAATTTCCTTGCCATGCTATTTTTATATATTTGGAATCTTGTTTTGAGCGTTATGAAATGTGTTTATAATAACATATAAACTTATAAATAGGGTAGTTTATTCTAATGAAAAAACAGAATAGAATTCTCTAGAATTTTGAATTCTGATGAATTTCAGATCGTGTAAGGAAGATACATATGATAATATAATATTATAATATCACTTACATATAATTTTGATTATTTTACAATAAATAAAATAATTTTCACCATGTTTATGCACAATTTATTAAATTATAAGTAACCTTGGCACGCTTCATGCACGAGAGTTATACTTTCGCTCGCGTGAGCTCTCTTTTCCGTGAGTACCAGATCTACAGCGTGTCTATGCTTCCTTGCCGTCTCCCGAAGTGACTTGATAAAATACGAGGACATTCGGCGGACATTACTCTTTCAATAATTTTTTTGCCGAGACGCCAAGAGATGAAGTATCATGTTGACGACGGGCGTCGCTCCCGTGTGACAAGAAGAAGGCCGACGCCGACGCCGCGACGAGGCGTTCCGCCATGTGGAGGTCGAGATGTTTCGAAAGTTAATAATATAACAAAGCACAAGTGAGAGCAGAGCAAGTACGTCCACTCTACAGATCCTTGAACAAAGTCCTCCACTGACCAGCTAAGTCGACAGAAACGGCCTTCTTTAAGGACCAATCGTTCGTCTTCGTTGCGAAATTTTTGATAGTTGTGAGAGTAATAATGATTGACAATAAGATAATAAAGTAATAATAATAAATAATTAAATATTAATGAGTTATGAACTTCCTCATCTCTTTCTCTCTCTCTCTCTCTCTCTCTCTCTCTTTCTGTCTTTCCTTTGATAAATAATTTAATAATTATACATCAACATTGCAATCCAATGTTTATAGTTTTTGTATAAACAAGGTAGGGTGTTTATGCAACGCTAAGATCATTTCGCGAGGATACCTTAACATGAAGCTATGCAATGTAATGCGCACACGCACATATATGATTTTACGATTGTAGATTATGCGCACTAAAGAAGAGACGTGCATGCTTCGCGGGTCTAAACTAGTTTAATACGTCCAATTAATCTAATCATTCCCGACTGTTATTTGTCCCGTGCGAGCACCGTTTTACGTAATACGGAACAAAGTTTTCAACGAAGCTATCTGTTTGCTTGTAAACACTCAGAGAGATTCATTGTCGTCTATACGTATCGCAAAAAAAAAAGATAAAAAGAGACCTCGACAATTTCTTGATTATATCTATTATGTCTACAACGATCTTATTGATGTGAACATAATAATCACATTTTAATTTCAAACTTTCTGTTCGTAATCTTCTGTTCATGATCTTATTATTGTCTCACTCAAAAGAAATAATGTTTCCCTCTCAGTGGAATAAATAGTTTTCTAGAAAAAGTATGCGGATTATTTTATAAATCGTCAAAACAATTTTCTTTTTTAATTAAAATTTTTAAGTATTAATTATTTAATCTTTTATATTAACATTATCCAAGAAAAATTAAAAAGTATAGAATAAATATAAAGATATTAAATCAATGATAATTTAAAAGCTATTGAGTGTACTTTTCACGCGCTTTATGCATGTTAATACGCTTCAATGTTGTCGATTCACTTTGAACATTCCACTGATTTACATTGAATCACGTTAAACATATCCCTTTGACTCGTATGTTGGCCGCGATAACGCAGGTCGCCATTAGCGGAGTTAAGTAAAGCCAGGCGTAAATTCGTAAATGGACGTAATACAAGCGCGTGCACAGTGATGCTTCACAAACGCGATTGCCTCGTGCAATCTGCATACCTAAATACACGAGGCGAGTGCTTGTAAACCTACTTGACCCATTTACCCGATGACCTCGTCATAAGAGATTTCTGAAGAGAGTATCTCTACCTAATGGCGCGGGCGAACTTTCCTTGAGTCAAGAACACCGATTATTTCGCCTTTTCTTCTCTTATATTTTGAGAAACAATACTGTAACGCAGATTCATGGCGGACGAGCATATCCTTCGGAATTATTTCACACAACGTAAAACAAAATATCAAACATCCAACAGTAACTAATTTCAAAAATCTGCAAGAGGCTTATAAAAAACGATAAGTAAAGAGACTTATAAAAAATTGCTTTAAAAATAAAATATAATAAATAAACTGTAAAATAGGTAAAAAAGTTAGCTTAATAAATATACGGAAGAAAATCAGAACTCTTAAATATTTATGAAACGTATTTTCAAATTTTCAATATTAAAAATCACGTCGTATAAACGTATTTACATAAGTTTCGCATAAAGTCGATTGAGACGTTCAGCGCCGAAATTCACGACACTAAGTGCACAAGTTAGCAATAAGTTTTAAAGTACCTACGTGACATCCTCGAAATTTCTTACAGCGCACTTAATACTCAAGGTGGATTCCCGGAGAATTTGTTCGAAATAGGTAAGTAGGGTACGGCGACGTCATATCCTTCGCTCTGTCCCTCAGTAAATCGATTCCTCGTGCCGGTCAATTCCAGCTTGGAGAAACGTTCGAACAGGAAGTATGAAATGAACGCGCACCCGATAATTTAATCAGAAAACTTCCACCAGCTTACGCGGCTATGCATTTCTTACAGTTGCCATCTGACGTATCTCGGACTTTACGCGCAGAAAAAGCCTGCAGAGAATCTTCTAGCTCGCAGGGATCTTGGACACGTATTCGCATCGTAATTCCGTGGACGTGCTTCAGACGAGAATATCTTAAGCTCGAAATTATATATAATTTATGATGAAAATCTTTAAGAATATATGCGATTAAATCGATTTTACAGATATTAAGAAATATATTTAGCTCTAATTTCTATGGAAAAATAATTCTTTTCTTTTTAGTATAAATATTTTTTGTTCAGGCAAAAAGATCGACGGCTTCGAGGAGTTTTATGAGGATAACATTATAAGTAACATTTACAATGAGATTATTTACCTTTGAGTAATAATGAGATGATAATATGAAGCGAGATGAAGGACTAATTCTAATGAAATAATCGCAAAATGAATAATTCGTTCGCATTATAACTTTAAATGTGCGTTAGAAATAAAAACTATGAGAATTTCATTAGGAAGAAAAATAATTGGTTTAAATGTGAAACACACAAGAAAAGTAAGATATTTCGAGATGCATGTTCCGCGTTAGTCTTCTCTTAATATCGTAATAATTTCATAGGAATAGTTTACAATGACGAATGAAAGTGTCAGGATAACGATATTTCCAGACAGGTCGATCGAACGTTTTCGAAGGTGAAGACCTCGGGAATGCGATCTAAATTTGCGGTCATTTTGCATACGGTTGTGTATATATGAATACGTGTATGCTGGTATGTATGCATGATAAATACATACGCGTGTACATATGTATCCGATAACAGACAGCAACTCGATAACAATAGATGCGGTGGCACATCCCAGCCGCTGTCGTTATGCATACATGTGAGTGCATCCTCACATAAAGGGGCGGCTGCTCCTTTGTTTTCTCTCGATATAAGAGCGACCTACCGGAACAATCGATGGTTCGTTACCGATCTGAACTCGATATTGACCATGACCTTGATGGCCAGGTATAGCAAGCTTTTTCTACGGGTAGCGAAGGACTTTTCGCTAAAAGCGTACACGGAAAAAACAATTTTGCTGAGATATCTAAAAATTTAGCTACATACAGATCTAAAAATAAATTTTATTGGACTATCAAAATAATATAGAATGCTCAAGTTGCTAGAATGTCAAATTTGTTTGCAGTATTTTTCATCATTGCTTAAGTTTTTTCTATATAATATTTTGATAATCTAATTAAATTATTTTCAGATTTGTAAGTAAGATTTGTTTGTAGCTATATTTTTAAATATTAGCAAAATCGTTCTTTCCGTGTATGACAATATCAAGTGTCCGAAGAAAAGATAGTTTCAATTCTTTTATATGCCTAAATAATTATAATTATAAACAATATCAAGAATCTTTATTTTAAATCGCATATGTGAAAAACACAATTATATATAAATGCAAATACATATATAGTGTATATTAGTAATTCAAGATTGAAATATTTATAGCAATAAAAATCCAGCTTCGATAGGCATTTCAAATTTCTAATAATTATAGTAATGTTTTCTCAAAAATTATACATTTCTATGACAAAAAAATCATTTATCTGGTCATAAAAAATTATAATAATTTCCGAAAAAATGTTGGTATATATATGAAGCAAGTCACAAGAAAATGTATCTTGTAAGTACTAAATAAATTGTAAGTACTAAAATTGTAAAATGTATTATGTTATATACAAATGATTTATAAGTGTATGTTCTATTATATATTAATATCTTTTCATACATCCTTAGTTACTATAAATAATAAAAACAAAACTTACAATATTTTCATTTATACTTTTACTTGGACTTGCAATGTTCCGAAATTTTAACTACAACAATTTTTTTTAATGAAAATGTAATAATTTTTATAGAGATTGATTACTAATATCTTTAGTTGAAATAATTTTTTGTAAAATTTTTTAAACGATAATTTTCAAGAAAATTAATTTTCCTTTTCTCCTGAAAAATAAAAAATATAACCTGTAATATATTTGCTTTAGCGCACCATCATGTTATGATTGTTTCATTTAAAAGAACTAATAAAACTATCAAAAGTAAGATATTAATAGCTGAAATAAATCACAAAAGTACAAAAGTAGCGAAACTTTTTCTTACAGTATTCATATTTCATAACTGCATATATGCAATTTATATGATGAATTATTCGAAGCACGAATGATGTAAGTTCATAAAATTGTTCTTTGAGTATAAAATCATATAATAAAATAAACTTTATAAAACCTATGCTATTCTTGTTCCAAATGACTCACACGCGACACATGTGATATAACATAAATTTTGTCAGTAATAAATCCAAATAATAAATCCAAGTAATAAATCCAAAGATGTTTAATGAAAGTTAAAATCTTGGAATTTTAAATGCCATCCAAGTAGACACCTTTAACATAAATATTGTCATTTCTAAAATCTTGAGAATTACTAATATAAGCTTATCAATAAAACGATCAAAAAATAAAAAAAATCTTTTGTATTTTTAGACACCCTAAATGTGCGAGATAATCCACCTTCAACGCGTGTATGTATCAAAAAGTGAAATTGGGACATCGGATAATTATTCCGTGCTAAACGACACGCCGAATTGTTCCTACCTATATATCTATCGGATATCTCTATTTATACGACGTAAGCGTCATATAGGTTACGTCTATACAAAGTGGCTGTATCGTTGACCGAAATTATACATATACCGGATATGGAAGTGACGTCTTTGGTCGTCTGTTCCCAATGTATCTGTCGCATCCATGGCACGATTCGGAAATCCATAACATGTATTACAAGCGGCTAATGTGTCGCTATATCTGCAGTTTATTGCACCACATGCGTTGAAATCGATAATAACGTGTAATAACGGAAAACAATGTTAATAAAATATTTATATTTTTAATAAAGAAAAAGAAGTATCTATACACAGATAGATACAGAAGTATCTATCACATCTTTATGTTAAAGATAAAATAAAATACCTCATACTGATTGTATAGAAAATTGGATCTCTGGTGACATATTAGGTGTGGGGGAAAAAGTTCGTGGTGTTTTTCTCGTTAGATGGCATTTAAAAAACGCCACGAACTTTTTCCCATACTTAATATAATTAGAAATGAGTTAATTTTTAATTATGTAGCTTATAATGTAGCTTATAATGTAGCATATAATATAGCTTATAATATAGTAAATGGAAGTTATTTGAAAAATGTAGCTCAATAAAAAGACTGTGAAAGGTTAATGCTGCAGTATCAAAAATATTGATGAATTTATTCTTGTTTATTATTCCATAATCTCATATATATATATATATATCATTTATTGCTAATTTTGTCATAATAAAAGATAATTTGAAATCCTCCTAAAAAAGAATCAGGCAAAAGACTTCGCACTAATTATATAGAAAATTGAGTTTTGATGAAATGAGATAGTTTTCATGTATAACGTAACTTAAAGTATGGAGAACAGAAGATGTCATAGACACAAGGCTCAAATAATAGATAACTTTTCAGCTATATGTACTCATGCTCAACACAAGCTTAATACCTTTGATACACCAGCTCGGAAAGCTCTATTCATTATTGAGCCTTCTGTCTATGACATGTCTTCTGTTCACCACATTATAAGTTACGTAACATCTAACTCATTTCATCAAAATCAAATTTTCCAATTAGTGCGGAATCTTTTGCCTAATGGTTTTTTCTAGAAATTAAACCTATTCAAACTTTCATTGATTAATCAAATTTCGATTAGAATAACATCTTTTAAATGAAAAAGTTTTCGTTAATCACATATCAATAAAATAAATGATTATACGTATTAAATATTTCTTCCAGTGTACAGCATTAATCTTTCACAGTTTTTTCATCGAGTTATTTTTTTTTAAATTCCTCCAAATAATAAGAATCTTTCATATTTAATTTAATCATTTAATTAAATTGAGAACAAATATATATTTCGCTTATTAGTAAAAATAATTCGGATCGTAAAGAGTTAATGCTATAATACCATGTGATTTTTAAAAGACAACTTTAATTTGATGCAAGTATATCCAAACAATAATCAATGTAAAAATGAAATAAGAAAAATACGAGCTACTCCATAGAGAAATTTCAAGTTATTCAACTTGTATTAATCAACATGCAAAAATAACAAAACAAACAACGTGCGAATTGTTCGATTGATCCATCTATCGCGCGGAATTTCAAAGTGGAAAAATAAATTGAGTGCTCTATAAAAGAAACTGCTGCGGAAGACAGCGAGGATGAAAAAATGCATACTGGTCCGGCGATAAAGCAAACAAACACGAACCTGGAGAACTCGAGCACGGGATAATTTATAGTGTCGGACGTGAAGCTGGCCCAACGGCGAACGAAGGGTCAGGGTCGTGCAGAGGAACGAGTTGGCGAGTTCGTCGGCCATTATATAGGTGATGGCTATTTAATAACTTTCTCTCTCATTTTATATGACAAAAAAAAGGAATGAAATCAGATCACGAAAGATTGGATAACGAATTGCGCGCGCGAGTCGGATAATCGCAGGCCCAGCGGATAAATCATTAATCTGAGGCCATGCCACCGCAATACTTGCTCAACAAAGAGATTGGAAGAAATTCCCTGACATTCTATCTGGCAATTTCAAGCGAATATATAATTATTATTATAATTATTACATAAATCTCCAACTTCGAAATTAAAATTACGATAAAAAAAATCGCTCTTAAGTAGTCCATAACGTGCCGATTTTAAATAAAATTTTTTTGTTACTGTTTAAAAAACGCAATAGGGAACGCCCATATCCATCAGTTATCAGCATTTTTTTCTGAAAAAAGCTGATAATGTATAAAAGTGGATAATAATCAGAATACCTACGACCGCCATCTGCTGGGTATACTTTATACTATACAGTGTCCGGCTTATCCGGTCTTATGGTAATGGCGGTTTCACGCCGCTCATTTATTAAAATGATCGATAATCCTTACTTTATAATGTAACATGCGCCATACACCGAATCAAGTACGATCCGTTTCGAAGAAAAAAAATTCTCGTGCAAAACTTATGCGCCCAGTTCATGAAGCTTTCTACAATATTAACTTAATTTCCGACGCAACATCGTGTGAACAATCGCGCGACATTAAATAATTACAATACAGTTTGTATAACACAATATACTGTGTTGCAAAATTTACAACACAGTATATATTAAATATCAAATTATCACAAAATATTTTAGTTGAATGCAAAATAAGATTTACTCATTTAGAAAAATGTGTACAAGTTTTAAACAAGAATAATATGAATCACAGAACTACCTAGCGCAAACAAGATCTCTCTAGAACAACTTTGTTACTCTTTCGAAATCCTATTTGGCAAATCCACAAGACTTACATTACTAAAAAAAAAAAAGCTGAAAGATAAATTTACGATAGCATAATTTTCAAAACGTACACACAAAAAAAGACAAACTATACATAAGTACTTGTTTCAAATATTTCAAAAATTCCTATCCACAACTCTATCGTAAGTTCATCGCAAACATTAAATTTATTCAAAATGTATTCTGAATCTTAATAAATTTAATACTTCAATCGAGATTATTATTAAATTAAAACATATTCGATATACTTATTATATATTATAAAATCGTTCCTTCAATCAATTTATAATATTCTTATAATATTCTTCAAAAGAAAACAAATGCTTACATAAATATGATAAAGAACGCCAATAATCAATCAAAGTTAGATGTTATGAATACAATGTATATTCTTAATTTAAATTTAATTATCTCAGATGTAACTGTGAAACATTCAGATATTAATCACCATCGATCTGAGACGCTAATAATATAAATATGTATGATAAGGCGCAAACATTTGGACATTTCTTATATATGAAAAAATCCCCCTATAAATTAATTCAGTAAAGAATTTGTTGTAGTGCACAGTTATATCTGAGAAAATTAAATTTAAATTAAGAATATACATTGTATTCATAATATCTAACTTTGACCGATTATTGGCATTCTTTATTATATTTATATAATATATTTACACGATCATATTTAAAATAAATTTTTGTTTTAAATATACAATAATGAATTTTCTAAATTTGTAATAAGTATATTTTAAAATTATTATCAAGAAAACATTTTCTGTTAAAAATAACCGTTATTTAAAAGGAGAAAAATAAATTGAGTTATCATTTTTCTTAGTAAAAGAATGATCTTTTTCTATGTACTTTTATATTCTCGCGTCAATATATAAATTCTTTTCTTATAACACTTCTTTTAAACATTTTTCTCAAAATAAACCATTATTTTAGTGCAATTAAAAAATAAGAGAAATATCTCTTAGTTTATTAATTAAAAAACTAGTAGTTAATAAACTAGTAGTACATATATAAGAAACTCGAATTGAATTGAAATCAGAACCGAAAACCGTTTCGGAATCCTTTTTTTTAGTGAACCGAAACCGAAACCGTACCCAAATTTTTGTATAATTTATAATACTGAAATCGTAACCGAACTAGTAAAATTTTATGATTTTTTTCGATTCTTTTTTCAGTTCTTAATTTTTAATCTTTATCCTTGTTCTTAATCTTTGTTCTGCTCGTTTCTTCAAATCAACAATGTTCAAAATCTAATATTACTATTGCCAGCTCTCTTAATAACTAAAATACAAATATCTCCAACACTTCATATAATATAAGAAATCTGGCGGGATCGCAAGACATATTTAATGTAAACTTTTTTTAAGATACTAGCATTTCTCTTATTTCTTTTCTTTCTCACCATGTTAGAATTTATTCTAAGTCATGAAATTCAAGAATACATATGTAGACTTTATGTAATAAGTGAGATCTATCCATAAGAATCAAATAAGTTGTAAAAAAGGATTGAGAGAAATATATCTAAAATAATATTTATGTAATTTTTATTCAGAGTCACGTGATCAATTGACATCTCTTTTCGATTAGGATCTCTAGATTGAACAGGTAAACGCTCTCTCTCTCTCTCTCTCTCTCTCTCTCTCTCTCTCCTCCCTCTCCTCTTCTTCTAATAGAACAAACTTAAAGAATAAATAAAATAAATCAAGTAAGTAGAACTGAAAAAAATCATTAAAAAACCGTAATTTTTACGATTTCGGTTTTCTTTACTAATAAAAAACAACCGAAACTAAAACCGGAACATTTATTTGATATTTTATTAAACCGGAACTGAATCGAGAAAAAAATCTTTCAGTCCAAGTTCCTGGTATATATACATATAAGAGAAATACTATACAGTACATTTCCAGCAATATCGCAATAACATTGCAAACATCAAATAAAAAATAATAAAAGTTCAGATGAGGTTCATACGTTCATGAGGCAGAATGAGAGTCATAGTTGAGGATTATTTTTCCTGTCTCTTGTATTGGGTCGTCTGGAAAGTTCGTGCCGCAAAACATTTAAATTTAATAAATGAAATTAAAAATTTAAATCTGCGTTTCAATTTTCCTTCAAAATCGGTACGAACTTTCCGGACAACCCAATACAAGTGAAGAGACAGGAAAAATAATCCTCAACAAACAAATAATCCTCAGGTGTTAATGATTATCTTCATTTTATTTCGAACGTTTCAACTCCCTTTGGAATCTTCCTCAGAGAATACAAAATAAAAAATCTTTCATTGAGAGCAAGTCATTGTAGATTGGCAGAAATGCAGTATTCATTACATTCAATGGGAAACAAAAAAAGTGAAGCTAAAAAATAATGATTCACAGTTATACAATTAAATAAGAAAGTTACACTGTATATTAGATACATATCGTTCTTCTGAACATGAATTCGTATACGTACGATATGACGTGTCAATTAGAATTCTCTTAAGACTCATTAGCCTCATCTGAACTTTTATTATTTTTTATTTTATTGTTTAAGATTATTTAAGATTGAGAGTCCTTATTTATATTTATATTTATATTTATTTATATTTATATTTGTTTTAATTGTGTTTATTGCAATGTGCCGTAGCAATGTTTGCTACAAACTTGTGTGCTGTATGGGTATATTATTCTGTTTTCATCTAGTCTTATAATTCTTATCTCATTTTCATGTAAAAAAGTTCATTTAACAGGATAATATCATCAGTAGCATTTATTATTATAACGTCCTAAGATAAATTCTTTAAGAGCGTGGAAGAAAATTACGCGCGGCTGAGGAAGGCGGAGTAGAAAATAAACTACAAAGAGATGTAAAGTAGAGGGGACATGCGGATTAAAAATGAAGCCTGCCAATTTCCATTTCGTAAATCACGCTGGCGATACTCACTGCCAAGCGAATCCGCCGGTGATTCCTTCTCGCAGCCGATCCTTGAGACTCCGTTGCCTGGAAGGGATGGTATCTTCCGGTTTAATAGGTGGCCCACCGCCGCCACCACCAGCACCGCTGCCGCCACCGGAAAATAACGCCATACCTTTCGCTCGTTCCGATAACGTCGATCGTCGAATCAATTACACCTGTGACACTCCTCGCGATCCCCGCGATCTCTCCACGTCAACAATTTCACATTTCACATCGAACA
>Ga0157364_1006465_pt1 | contig 12045 bp, 4 predicted proteins | sample AttsexASBM2_FD_111476 | JGI IMG/M metagenome (GOLD analysis project Ga0157364, IMG submission 111476) | Fungus gardens microbial communities from leaf cutter ant in Ribeirão Preto, State of São Paulo, Brazil - Atta sexdens ASBM2 | ecosystem: Host-associated > Fungi > Mycelium > Unclassified ...
CTTGCTTGTTCTCGTTCTTTGTAACTAAACCATCAAGTCTAATTTGATATTACTCTCTTTCTGTTGCACCCTTGTCGTCCTTCCCCCATCGGTGAACCCTCGGGCGGCCCTTCCTTGCAAACCTCCCAATTCATAAATATTGCCCCTCCCTCACAATCCAAATCCCCTCCCCCCTACCCTACAAACCTCTCATCTCTTTCCTTCTCTCTCTCTCTCTATATATATATATATATATATATATATATATATATATATATATGTGTGTGTGTGCGCGTGCGTGCGTGCGTGCATGCGTGCATGTATATGTGTGTATGTGTATATCACATTCGTAATCATTCAAATTACATGCCGAATTGGTTTTCCGGATTTATAAACACAATTAAACTATTATATTAATAATATCACGAATAAAATTAAATTGAGAAGCAATTTTTAATAATAATTTAATATTTAATCAAGCATCATATTAAAAAGATGTTAACATGTTAAAAAACTGTAAATAAATAAGTATTATAGATATTTCATTTCTAGTATTGATTGTGTTCTGACATGTGCGGTCTAAAATAAAAAAAATCTTAATATTATTTAAAATTTAGTCATTCTTTATGTCAACATATTTGTTAATAGAATTGTATACATATTTATTATTACTAATATTGTATCAAAAACTTATATCAAAAACTATGGTAAGATATAATTACAGTGACTAAAAACTTTTCTTTCAATGCTTATAAAATATAAAGAGTTTCAAGTGTGTTTAATAAAACTTCGCTGCTTTTTCATTTTCCTTTTTATATTCGCCGAATAGCTACGATCTAAGCAGCAAACAAGCTGCACTTGATCGGTTCAGATAATATTGCATATACCTAGAGAGTTTTTCGTTTAAAGTTAAACTGAATTCAACTGCACTGAACGGACTCGATTCTTAACGCGACGCACGGGAGTCGTACACGGAAATGGGGGTTGTCGTCGTTTTCGGAATTGCTTGAACTTGCTTTCTCTTATAGCGTTCTGTATTGTCTGAACGAGCTTCGTTTTCCCCCTCGACATTGTGCTGTAATAATTATTTAATGGCGGCAAAGTAGGCGAATGAAATTAACAAACTATTGGAAGTAATTAGATTCTCGACGAAGCAAATTAAATGGCTTGCGCTCGACGAGCTATTTAAATGATTATCCCCCGCCTTTATCGTTAGCACCATTCCGAGCAACCCCTTTCTATCCTTCTATGCCATGCCTCCTGGTAAAACCGTCTTAGCTACGACGAGCACCCAATAGTGAGAGAACCGAAGCTAATTATTCCGACAACTATTTCGAAGTTTACGACTGTCGATCGGAATATCTTAGCGCGCGGAACGAAATGCACGGCTGAATATTCGCGCGAGTTCCTCTCTTCTTCTCCGTTTTCTTTTTCTACTACTACTTTCTATTACCAGTATTTCTACGTATACGTGCTCAGGAATACCAATCAAAACATAGCACGAAAGTCCTGTCAGAACTCAAAAGTCCGCTCGTACCATGGAATGAATTTTCTTCCGTGTTTTATTCCTTCAGAAGAAAAGAAATGACGACAGTTTAAGCGAGGCACGCCACAACATACCAAATTGAAAGAAATGCTAAGGACAATTAGGAATATTTGCGTAGAGATCAGTTCTCGTCTTTAATCCAGAACGCGATTCGAATAACAGCGGACGGAATAAATAATGCTGTCCGTTCTGACATTTCAAGGGAAACTTATCTCAATGAAAACTATCTGAACTGCCTGGATAGACGACACGTTAATGTACAAAGCCGCACGAAATCAGTGGCTACGTGGTAACAAAATTTTAATCATGACCCACCGTAGGACTCTCGTCTCGACAAAGCTCTTCGGCAGAACATACGTGACCACCGTCCTGACGAAATAGTACAAAACAAGCAGAATTGACTACCGGAGCGGGGATCTTGCGCTATTCTGACTCGGCGTGGCACAATCAGAATACGGCTCCACGAGGGAAGATCAAAGCGACTCACAGGCACGCGATGTGTGTACGTTGCTGGATCAACGGCACCGAGTGTATGACTAACATAATCAACCCGTGCGAGACATCAGAGCCAAGCAAATTAGCGTTATAACTTTGTCGTAGACTATCACGATCTCATACATCGGTGATGAAAAATACGAGTACAGAATACGATATCGCGAAATGTAACGATTGCATAAAAAAAAACTGTAATTAACGAAGTTATAATTAGAAAAATATGTGCACTAAGTCAATGAGAAATATCATTATCGGAATTGAAAATTTCTAGCGTGCATCGTATCACGTGCACGTACTTATATATGTATATTTTCAAAGCGGTTATCTAGGCCAGGCTGTTTCTTTGCAATAATCAACAAAGAATGACAATTTAAATATCAATTTCGTGATTTATGTCAAACAGAGGTCGACGCGGATGATACCGTAATATTTGAATGCCAGAGGCGGCGATCATGTGGTAGAATTTAGTATATGACGCATATTTGTATCTCTGTCCGTGAGCAAATGATTAGACCATCACGGTTGAACAACAGGGTTGCGAATCGACAATAACAAAGGGACAGCATAACCGACTAATTTTAGTGCTCTTCCACTGTAACGCCCGCGTATTGACGCTTTGACCGTACTCTACTTTTACAATGATAAAGCATTATTGATTGCAATCGAGTTCACCATTTTGATAGCCATAAAAATATTATGGCTCATAGAATACTCATCGTCGATAATGTAACGCATGATGTACTATTTATTATACGGTAACTTCACGTTGCTATGCTGTGCACTTCCACAGAGTAGAGTGGAAATTTATTATGTTGTAGCAATAATCCTTTGAAAAGGTTTAGCAATGACAATGGATTTAGTAATAATAAACATAAATACAATATAATTGACAATTTAGTATAACAATGAAGTTACACGGAACATGTATTTTGAATAATAATCAATAGAGATTTTAATCGAATTTCTCCCTAAATAGAAATAGTTTAAGAATGCAAGGATTTTCTTAATTAGAATATTGCATGAATCGTATCGTCGTCGTAAAAATAACACATCACTACTTTCCGTTACCAAATGCTTAACACGTGATTAATTTGAAAATTTAAGGCTTTGTAAATGTATCTTTGCGAATATTCACAATCACGTTTGGTTGGTCGATCCTAATTTGAAAACGTATAGAAACTGTGGGCAGAAGCATGGAAAACGAGAGAAGTTTCGTCGACAACCCTCAGAGAATGCCTTACAAAGCAGCAGACATGGCAAGAGAGGGAAGAGTAAGGGGGGAGGCCGCACCAGAGGAGAGCAGGAAATTACGTCTCCGGACGTCCGTTCGTTCGGCTTCAGAGCGCTATGGCACGGATCTTGAGAGAAACCGGCAGCTCCTTTAGAGGGCGAGTGCAAACGCGAGAAAAGGCCAACAGGGCACGAGCAGGAGTCAGGAAAGAGCGGCAAAGAGAGAGAGGGGGGAGGGAGAGGGGAGAGAGAGAGAGAGAGAACTGTAAGAAAGGCCGCGACCCGTCCATGACCGAGAGCAAGACTACGGAAGAATACTGGGACACGAAGAAGGAAAGCGGAATTGGTTGCAGTGAATATATCTGACATTCGTCTTTATCTAAATGTACTTTGGGAAAGCAACCGGTGTAACGAACACGGACACGTACTTACTGACGCTTTAAACTTACTTTCGGGCAGAGCAATCACGTATGAAATGCTATATCCTTACAACGATTGACCTGTATAGCACTTGTATCGAACACGCGCAAATACTGTAACGTTTATTTCGCTTTGCTGAAACAGAGATCGCTATTTCTTTATGAAGAGCAAACGATCCTTGATTGTACGGCTCCGAATACATTCCGTCTATCTCCGCGCTAATACGTTTCTGTGATTGCGGTGCCTACTTGAAGGCACCGCACTGCGAAACGTTCGCTCTTCGGTCTATATAATGACAAGCAAAGTAAACTTCATCGGTTTCGAGTACTCATTTACCGCAAACTATCTTAGTCTGAATTAGTTTCGAGTCGCCCTCGAGCGTCTTTCCTAACATAAGATAGTCGCTATAATTACCTCAGCTATGAAGAGATGGGCGGCAAAGATGACGTTTCTTGACGTCGATATTCTTCGGACGATTAACCTTATCGTTCGCTCTGAGCAGTGGGAATAGAGACAGCAATACTGAGTTTTCACTAATTCCTTATAATGTAAGTCCCGGATTATAATGGTAAATTAAACCGAGACATTCGATCAAAGCAATATCAGAAGTTATCGATCTAATTCTTCATCTATCTCTTCTTTATATAATCGAAACTTTTTCACATGACCTTATTTAGTCACCCTTCTCGCTGTTTTTCCAGCTGGTAGCAATGGAACAAAGATAAATGTTCGCGTACCAATACACGCTGTCTTATGTACACTGATGCGACAACAGAAGCGTGAAATGCGAGGTGATTTATCAGGGAAATTTGTTCCACGATATTTTATTCTTCCTTGTTGCCAATTAGAATATGACAATACGATTGAAAGAATTTATCGCGCCACAAGAGATTTTTTTACGTAAATAAAAATAAAATGAACAATTAAACTAATACAACTATATATTGTAATAAAAATTGCAGTTTTGTTTCATAATAATCAATTTGTTGCTCTAATATATATATATTAGAACCTCGAATATTCATGAGATTTTTGTTCACTGATTAATTTTCTGGACATCAGATTTCGAAATCTTTATTTATTGTGAAAGAATTAAATTTATTCTAATATTTCATTTCACGGTACTGCTAACGTACTTAAGAATTAAGGAAGTCTACACAAATAATCTGCGAATCCAGATATCGTCTCTTTCTTGTGCATAGTGAAAATTTTCATGTTATTTCAGCGATAATGTTAAAGCGAAAGTCGTAAGCGACTACTGATGTTCACACAATCCGAAAAGTTGATTATTATAAATCTCTTATAATAATCATAATTATGACTATAAAACTCTACTAAATGCATTCGGTGCCATTTTCTGAATTTAGAAGTAGACGCGAAATATTGAAACAAATCTCTCATGCGAATAGAAAGACAAAACGAGACAAAGAAAGAAATACAAAAAAATATACAGGAGGAAGACAATACCGCATGGAAAGTTTTCAAATTTGTTGACCCGCATTCTCGAGTGAAAACAAAAAAAAATATGGCAAACGATAAAAAAAAGATCACCACAAAATAGAGCCACATATTTTTTCTTTTAACAAAATAAAATAAAATAAAATAATAAAGAATCAAATCTCAATTGAGATAAAGCAAAACAATAGATTTACGCCTTTTTGAGCTAAACACAGAATGTTGGTGAAAGATAATTTATTCAGTTACTTAACATCTTATCTCTTGATTTCGATCCATTTCGATCTAAGTTTCGAATCTTTTTCAGTGTTCAATACGATGATATATGATGTCAATCAAATGTATCGTTTCAACGAAATTATTACGCTTTCCGATATATCTAATGATCTTCATTAAAGCATACAAGTATGAGATGCTGATTACTCAAACGTTAGAATTATCTGAATATTTGTGCGTTTTAACGAAGATCATCTGAAGACACTGACTTATGATCACACCAAGAAATATAATGATTTCGTTGGAACGATACATTTTATTAATACCATATATCATTATATTAATATTAAAAAGAATCCAAACTTGGATCGAAATGTATGGCCAAGATAACTAAATAAGTAATTAAGTAATTAAATAAATTATCTTCACATCAACACTTCATGTTTCCCTTTTTCAAAAAGGCATAAATTTGTTGTTTTAATTTTTCTTTTAAATTGTGTAAGAAACTAATTTTTATTCTTTTTCTCTTTTTTAAATGATGATGTATTTCGGATAGATAAGCAAATAGAATCGTCGTTACGAAATAATGTTATTTCAACCAAGTAATGTAGTTTCAAACTAGATATCGCTCTTATTGGAATATCCGCTCGTCTCATTCTCGTTACTCCGTCTTTGCGTCGAGAAGTAATAACTAGAAGTGGGCAAATCTCGAAAAGCTCCGAGAGTCCGCGTGGCTAAATTGAACGGGAGGGCGAGAGGCGAGAATCGAGGTAAAATTGACTCGCTACCTCTCGAGAATGACCGGATCGATTAGACTTCGTCGAGACGATGACAGAAACATCGTCGACAACGGCAGCTTCGGGAACATCTGTGGTTCGACGTTCTTTTATGATTCGTCGAACAAGAGAACAAAGAAGGCGGAAAAAAGAACGGACCCATTGGACATGCCGTTGGAAAACTCTCACTCGTAACTTCTTATGAAAAAAGCTTCGTATCCAGAAAATCCATTGTTCGCGACCAACGTTTAGCTTAAACGCTCGTGTTTCAGACAAAAAGATTTGTACCTCTCTATCATATTAATTAAAGTTTTCAGTCATAAACGTGCGCGTATAAGTAAAATATTAATCAACGCGCAAACATAATAATAATAAATCATAATCATGTGCATAAGATTAATGAGATATTTCTCGCAACCATTCAAATACTCAAAATACATGGTGATCCATTAAGTCTACGAAACGAGACGCGCGTAATTGTTATCCGGCGCAAGCTGTTTATTGGTGTTTCTCTTCACCGCGAATCTCGCTACCTGACGGTTAAATTCTAGAACGGCGCATTCAGCGTCGCGGACAAAAGCGTCACATCTGAAAACGCGAAGCACTCACCTTGGGTTGCCACGAAGAGCAGCATGGTGAAGAGCGTTGAAGCCATTGTTGTTGGTGAGGGTGATGTCTGCGGCGTGGTCCAACAACAGAGCCAACATGTCATCCCGTTTCTTAGAGATCGCATCGTGAAGAGGTGTGTCACCTTCGGAGTCCTGCAACCAAGAAAATATTCTTCTGTCACGTATATTCCATTTTTCAATAATTAGAATACATGAAAATAAAACATGCTAAAATTCCGATAAAAAAAAATAAAATAGATATTCATGTAACACAATGCAGAATTTAATTAATCACTTTAATGAGATTATAAGTATTAACGAGCAAATTTTAAAAAATCCTTTTTACTTTTTTGCATTGTTAAATTAAAAAATTATTAATTTTTATTTATTCATTTAAAATACTTTAGTTTTCAAAATAGTTTAGTTATTTAATATATGTATCTTTTTCCGAGGTAATATTTTTCGCAATAAAATTAGTTACGGATTTCAAAGTGTTTAAAAATTATTATAAAAATGCCTATGAGCATCAATAATATTAAATTATCAATTTAATTTGTAATATTACTATTATAATTCTGTTAGGATTCTGTCTTAAGAATAAAAATTAATTTACAGGATTTATGATATCTAAATTCATATGAAATTGTTCCAGCACTAAAGATCCAGCTTGACCGTTTAGTCTTTATTTCTTAACGATTGTGTTACATCGCGGTCTAATATGACATTTGAATTTGCATATTTTTTTCCATACGTATGTTATATGTCAAATACATAACGCATGTATATCCAATACTATGCGCATTCCAATAATCTATCGTTTCCTTCTGTTCTACTAGAATCGTTAATCTTTTTAGGATTTGTAAGTCGTTTTTAACCGAAAAGAATTCAAAGACAGGATCACCGTAGATAACGAGTGGAACCGTACTATTCACCTGGATTCTCTACAGAACTAGATCAATGCTTCGGCCAGTTTTGGCTCCGGTGGTTACGATTCGAACGATACCTATGAGCTTCAGTTGGCGATAAAACGTACGGAAACAGGGGCCATCCATTAATGCCGAACAACGGAGTACGAACTCGTCGCTAGCAAACAAATGGATGAACGAACGAACGAACGAATGAACGAACGAGCGAGCATAGGGATAAACACTACAACGATGGACCGATGTAACGCGTACAGTTCACAGACAATGCAAGTATTTGCGTTTGAAAACACGCGTGATAAGAATGATGGACTTTAGAATAGCTGCCACAAAAGCTTTTAACAAGCGTTTGAAAAAAATAATTCTTTTCGCTGTTAGTAGTAATTCTGTCGTTTCAAATATAACAAATAAGGTTAAATATTTCCATTCAAATTATGAATCTACTAGATTGTTTTTTTTTTTTGGGAAAAAAAAAATTTTACATACTCTTTGCCGTCGATGCCCAACAATAATTCACTTGATGAAAAGACGATATCGAAGAGTATCGTTTTTACGATAAATCGAAAACGACGAAGCGTAAAATAGCATCTGCGACAAGCTCATGACGATGCTCGCATTCCAGCGCAAAAACTAGGAAGAGCGAAAAGCTTCCGCGACATCAGCCATTGCCGGCTGCGTAAATAATAGGGCATCAGGCACAGATACTTTATGGGATCAGTTGGAAAAATCCTTTGTATAACTCCAATAACCGTGGAGGATAAATCTGCCGGCGCTGTCGAGAACCGCCGGCGCTATCTCGTGCTATAAATGCTGGCCATGTGTCACGCCACTAGGTAAGGGTAAAGGTGAGAAAGAGAGAGATAAAGAGAAAGAGGGAGAAGTAGCGGGAAAGGTGGAAAAGAGAAGGGAGGAAACTGAAAACGGAAGCAAAGCGAAGAGGAAAGCGAGAGGTCAAAGGAAAATGCCATCGAGGCGAATAGGAGTTGGGAACAAAGATCGTGCGACAATCGCGGGACCTTGTCTTATTTACCTCGTCGTAGAATCTCGTCCATTATTCTTGGCTATTATTCTTGTCGAGAAAAAGTAATTAAGAGAAATAGCACAATGTAATAGCGTTAATTATTTCATAAATGCGCAATTAAACGAACAATTTTGCAAGCTACAATATAAAAATTACAGTTTAGAAGAATTTATGAACTTTTACAAAGTACAAGTAATCAGTTCGTCCATGATTGTTACCTATTTTCGATAACTACGATGGGTATGGTGGCTATCGACTATCCTTGATTTCTAAGGATTACAACGACTCAGCCGCGAACAAAGATTTGTACGAAAGGGAGAAAATAGTAGCTCCCTGGATGCGGATTTTCAATTTGCGACGCTGACGTGCTCTTTTCCATCGATGTGGTCCTTCTCCCATTCGATGTCCTCGCTGTTCCTTCTGGGAAAGGGTTTGCATTATAACCCCTCTTCTCCGCTCTCTTCCGAGTCATCCTTCTTTATATCTCGCTGCCGCCCACTCGTTTAAGTCCAACAAATGACATTCGATTCATACCACACGCGCCATAGATAGCGTTCAAATAACTTGCGAAAACTTTAATTTCAACATTTCTCTTCGTCCACACCGCAATCGTTTCATTGTCGCGATTCACCGCCGCCGGCCAGGCATCACGATTTCGAGACGCTCGATCATTCTTAAGGCCGACAAATTGCCAGAGACTTGTCAAACGTAAGAAGTACAAATGGTCCTTGCGCGGATTCTTTGTCACATATCATTGTAGTATTAGCTAGATAACGTGGTTGAAAATATAAAAAAAACTATCTCTGCGACATGAAATAATGCTACTTAATAAATTGAGAATGATAAAGACAATCGGAAGGCTAAATAAACGTTTACGTATATTTGTTCCGTGAAAGAGCATGTTCCTCAAATTTGCTTTGGCTAAAACAGATACCTAGCGTCGATGTTCGTTGCCATCGGTGACGCTATGTACAGATCAGGTAAACGAGCCAGCGAAATGAGAAAAGACAACAGCAACAACGCAGGCGAGCAGTCTGGAAGTGTGGATGACAATCAGCGTTGGTGTCGAAGCTAGGATAGAGGGAAAGTAGAGAGGGGGGAGGGGCAAATCGACGACGAGGACGGGAAGTCGAAGCGAGTTGATTGCACCACAAATATTGACATCGCTAATTCTTCCCCAGACCCATCGTTGGGCTCGTCGAAGACGACGAGCTAACTAATGAGAGCTTTAAGACATCAGCAAGACGTAAAGCAAACTTCAGATTTCAAGTGCCGTTGTCACTCGAAATCGGAGGAGCAGTCATTCAACATGACTGACGAATACAACGTGGCGAAGCAGCTCCATTGTTACATAGAACTAATAGTATTCTAAGTACCGTCACTTCTTATAACAAACGTGCCGGAATTAAATTGCATGGCCACTTAATGTTAGATCTACATAGGCTATGCACTATTATTACATTCCATATATATTTGTATTTCCGTTGATGAAACAATTTTCAAATATATACATTACAATATTATAATTCAGTATACTAATAATTCACGAAACTTCCGTACTATTCATTCTTTGATAAAACAATCCATTCGAACAAATGTCGAATCGAATTTTAGTAGTTTGACTATCCGCTCGAACGAGCTTTTAGATCACATCCTCGTCAAATCTAATGTAACTAGGAACGATCGCAAAGGCGAATCTTGCAGCGTCCACTGAATAAGCTTAACTTCTTTTTCAACGACGATCGATGGCGATTTCGCTAAGACCGAATGAGAAAGGATGAAGGGAAGACGCGAGTCGAGATAGAGAAAGAAAAAGAGAAAGAAAAAGAAGAGATATCCCTTCGGCCTTCGTTGTTAAATCATCCCCCGATTTCTTCAACTGGAGGAGAAGAGGTTAGGAGGTAGGATAGAATTTCGAGTCGTGACGGAAGTCTGGAAAGATAATGCAGACCGTGAGAAAACGGGACGAAGCACCCTCAAAGTCCGCGTCCGCGCTTGATTGCAACCAACCTTTCTCACCCAGCGTTTCTACTTTTGAGGAGGAGACTCGGGGATTCCTTTGCCGGTGCACCAAGAAGACGGGATCGAGTAAAGGCACCTCGCAAAGACAAGAACTATATGCGGGTCGTATACGAACCCGGACGCTTACCGGAAGAAAAGGAAGAGATAGGAGAGAAGTCTGGATTTCCGAGTAGACTGTGAAAATACAGAGGCTGCAAGATTCTCCGGCTGGCTAAATAAAAGCGGCAAGTGCTAAATGAATTAACTAACTCATTATATCGACTGTGCTTGGATTTGTTATTCGACTTTTAAATGTGCACGAAGACGTTGATGTTTTTGTCTACTAGTTTATCCACTACTAGAACACGCTAAATAAAACTAGATATCAAAATATCTACGATATCCGCACCTTACACAAGTTTCTCGTCACTAGTTCCCTTCTATTATCCCAAATCAGAACATCGTGATTGTATTAATTGTGATTATGAAGCAAATTTAGATTGAATTATATTAAAATATAATGTAATTGGAAATTCTAAATCGAAACTAAAACGGTATGTATAAAATTTTAAATAATATTTCATTTTTATGAAGCCATAATAATAGTTAAGAAACTGTTATCTACCAAAAAACTAATTAACTCATTTATGTCATTCATAATGTCAAATCTCCATTTACATGTACATTTGTTTACGCTTCAAAATCGCATAGCAGTACATCATGTAACGAACGAACGACGTAGATGAGCTTAAAATAGAAGCACTTATTAAAACGGTAATCATTGCACGGTTCGCTGATTTTTGATCAATGATTCGTGATCACCATGGTTGAAGGTAATGTCGAATCGTAGCTATATTACCGCCACGCGTGTCGATGGATTGTAATCATTGTATAGAAACGTGACGTTGATTTTGCGACGAGTATATGTGCATATACGTATGCACTGTCACGTATGGTTGACTGCATGCTTCTAACAACCCGGCTCTACTTGGCAGCGTGAGGGTGAAGGCAATCCCCGAACACACGACACTCGTACACAGCCGCACAGTTGCATAATATTACGTTTATATCTGACATTCATCATTAGCGGCGGTAATTTATGTTGAGCGCGAATGGTCCCGCGCGCGAACGGGCTAATTAATATAAATTGCCGGCGCGAGGATTACGCAGAGTGACGATGCCGTGATGCTGCGATTCATTGTGTACTGTGCGAATCAGCCGGGAGCCGATTAAGTTGATAGATTGCCACGAATAAAGAATTTCGGAATGCCGAGACGAATAATGAGATAGAACGAGATGCAAAATGAGATGCGCCATACTAAAATTATTTCTTTGGCTGGATTTTTTTGGAATTATAGAGATAAAAATAAAATAC
>Ga0157364_1006466_pt1 | contig 12045 bp, 3 predicted proteins | sample AttsexASBM2_FD_111476 | JGI IMG/M metagenome (GOLD analysis project Ga0157364, IMG submission 111476) | Fungus gardens microbial communities from leaf cutter ant in Ribeirão Preto, State of São Paulo, Brazil - Atta sexdens ASBM2 | ecosystem: Host-associated > Fungi > Mycelium > Unclassified ...
AAAGTCGTAAAAAAATATTTGGAAACGCTCAAATGGGATGTTTTACCGCACCCGCCGTATTCTCCGGACATTGCTCCTTCTGATTACTGGTTGTTCCGAAGGATGCAGCAAGTCACCGATTCACTTCTTCTGCAGAAATCGAAAATTGGCTCCAAAATTGGATCACCTCCAAAGACGAGTCATTTTTTCGAGAGATTTCGATAGAATTCGAAAATTGCCTGAGAAAAGATGGGAAAAAGTAGTAGGCAGCAATGGACAATACTTTAATTGATCTGTTCATTCATTTTATTTTGAAATAAATGCACAAAAAAACGGACCGAACTAATTTGTACTCCCAATATTAATATTATTTTTTAGATTTAATTTACTTATTATTATATTTTATTTAACAAATATTTATTTTCCGTCAATAAATGTTGTATAGTTCAAACAATTACTTATTAAAATTTAATACATTTTTCTCTCAGTGTAGTTTACATCTATTAACTTTTCAATTTTTTATCACTGATGTCCTAATAATGCAATATGTGGAACTGTTTAAGTAGTAGTAAGTAGAAACTCATCTTTTAAAAAGCACATGGCAGTTTCTCTCTCTCTCTCTCTCTCTCTCTCTCTCTCTCCCCTACTCTCTTACTCTATCATTAGATCGGCAATCTCTCTGTTCAACTATTGATGAGTTGTTCAGAACAACTAACGTGAATTACACACTAATTACATAGCTGTGGTGCCGAGGTGGAACTTTCGCAATTTATACTTTTGGATTAACAAAGTAGCAACGGAGAAGGAATCAGAGAGAAACGATCGGGATGAGACACTCATTCTCTCGAATACTTGAATCGCTTCGTCGGAGTCATGCCGAGGTTTCGTATTTCAATTTTCTATCTCGATGAAATTCGACGAAAATTAAAGTCACGTAAAACTCGAGTCGCTCGCCGAGTCGCTCTTGACGAAATGTGTCGGCCGCTCGCCAATCCGCGTATTCAATTGGATGGACCCTCCTCTTTCACCCCTAGGGAGTGACGACAGATTGTACGGTTAAACGCACGTCGTATTTTCCTTCATTCAGATAATCGCAATCAACTCTACGGAGGGTCAATTCGAAGGGCAATGTGACATTTGCGCGTTTGTTTGTCCATTACTCGGACTCTCGGCAACGGACCGACATTCAAAGTCAGGTCCGGAAATTAGATCCGACGCATGCTATGAAAACATACAATTGTTGCGTTTTCCTGTGTTATGATTAAACACGCAGCATTATGGTAGTTATTGTAGACATTTACAATATGGATGTTTAAATGCATTTATTATACTAATTTTAATACTTGCGCACATACGGCAAATCTAATCTTTTGTTCAATTTACCTTTACCGAATATCACAGGTAGGTATTGTCATTATTGTAATCGTAATGGTAATTATTGATTGCGGTTTAATATACTTGTTTTCAGAAAACAATAGATCATAATTGGAAATTATACGTCGAATTATGCTAAAACTGCGACAATTTGGTCGATATAAAGCTACAATCGATACTTGGGACGTTTATTTGGAATTTCTCTCTGGTGGAACGAAAGGATTTGCCGGATATTAAAATTTCAGAAGGCCGGATTTATAATCGGCATCGATTAATTACTCGGCAAGGCAAAACTTTTCGCGCAAATTGTCACTCGCGAATAAACGACGAAGATTTCCAAGGCAGACGGTGCAACACGACGCGATCCGGCTCCGTTAATTATTCAACGACACCGACGAACGCGAGATTGATCCGTGATGGAAATTGTTCATTCATATAGACTCGCACACACACATATACTTCTTGGACGGATCGGAGCGATTATAATCTATTCATCGTATCCCAAAGCGATATTACAATTTCAGGATTTTCATGTCAAGATTTTCATCCACGATTATCTAGACAAATTCGATAGATAAATCTTTTCCACAATGGCCAATTTCCTGGTATCACGACATTTGCATTATCTTTTACATTACTTTATAATTACGCGTAATGATATTATAAAAGCAACGAATACATCTACATGCTGGCTGTTACGAATACATTTACTCACTTTAGACATTTTAAATGGTTATTTTCAAACATGTATACGTCAATCGAACGGACATTATTCGTGCATCATGACGTAATTTTCAAAGCATTGCTTCGACAATTTATACAATTACTCAGTATCGATAAATAATAACTGTATGACGCGTAATTAATAATTTGTTCACGTCGTAATTGAAACAGGTGTATTTTATTTTAATTAGTTAACACGTACATTGAGATTAAAATACAAATGCATTTTTACCAATGCATGTAAAATGTCGAAACTGTCAGTCTATCAAATAATGCTTCAAAATATCACAGTTACTTATTTTCATTAAATACGTATTATAAATAATCATTCATTGAGTCTGAATATTCGTAAAATGAAAATATTCATTTAGAAAAGATAAAGGCATTTATATATGTGACATTATGTGAACTGTGAATTGCATCTCAAACAAACTCATACATTCGCAGATGGTGGATAATAGATAGAGACGTAATCAGTTTAATTTATATTGTAAGAACTGCCGTTTCGAATTTTAAGTCTATCATAATACAGCAAGTTGCATTCTGCCTTAGGCTATATGGCATCAAGCGTTCACTGAGAGAAATGATTTTGTTATAAGAATCAATCAAGGGAAAGCAAATGTGATATTTGTTAAAAAAAACGATCGATTTATTACGATTGCAAATTAATTCGTCAATGTAACAATAATCAATAGTATCATTAGCAAATAAGAAACTCATATGTATATAAGTCATAGGGTCTCAAATCATAAGAAATAGATCAATTCTCTTTATATTTGACCGAATTTGGTCGGTTTCCTACGACTTAAGACTCCACAGTCATCTATAAATTCTACGTAAACGAACCTAAAATCTATCTAAAAGATAGGTTAGATTGTATGTAGTTTGCTTCTGTTAATAAGTGGTTGATACAGTAGACTAGCAGCAATTACAACAACAAAATTTGTTATCATATATTTACCGATCACCGATTAAAGGTACTGCTGGCTTGCTTTTAAAATTAACAAAATCCTTTCTCTCAGTGTTGTGGATTATGAGTTTTCCTTCATCAAATTGTATCCAATCTCTGACGTAGTTATTTAGAGACTGGTAACTGTGTTCTTAGTCGCCTGGATTATCGCCCATGGTTCTTTTACAATCAAACATAAACCTCAGGCTACAATGACACGCTGCACGAATTTTAAAATATTATAAAGAGTATTTGATAATAATTATTAAATATTTAGAAAAGTAAAATTATTTTTGATTATATTTTACTGAATATGAACTATTGCAATTCTATTTTCAGTATATAGGTTACATACTTCCGTATGAATGTTATACGAATCAATCGATTAATTGCGATTCGAAGCTTAATTTTTACGTCAAAATTTAGTAGTAAAGATTCATGATACGTTATATAAATTATAAAATTTATAGTGCACTTGTCTGCATATTTTATTTTTACTCATGTAATTTTTATATACCTAAGTATATTAATTACAAACTTTATTAATAATGATTACATCCGCTTCACTTATCGAGAGACATTATCTATAATTGACGGCAGATTGCACGGCAGAAGACGTCTCGAGAAGGAAAGAGACCTAGAGCTGAGATCTAATTTTCTCATTTGAAAAGCTTGAAAGACTTAAATGGCATATTCCTCTTTCTTTCGCGCACGGACTTTCCTGAAAAGTATAGATAGCGTCGCGGTGGGCCGAGCGGCAAATGCGGCCCCTACTTGTAAGTTTTTCGCAGAGGCAACGGCAACGGCAGCAGTTCTAATCGGCTTCGAAACGAGCTCGTCTTCTCGGGGTTCAATTAAGCAATCGACGTTGATACGCGAGTAAATTAGCTCAGGCAATCAAAGTTATCGTTCCTCGCTGTATAAAAGACTTCAATTTAGCCTTTATATATTCCTCAATTTCTATCTCTCTTTCTCTTTTTCTGAAAATTTTAAATTTTTATATAGCGAATCTTTATTTTGTTTCTAGAAATACAATTCAGCGTTATTCAATTTTTTAATATTTTAAGGCTACAAAAAAAAACAATTACTATATGTAATCTCAAAACATCGGATACGTATTCATGATTTGTATCGAAAAGAGAGATCGAAGGAGAACATTCTTATAGAATGGACAAATATGTTTGAAGAAAAATGAAAAAAGTTTGATAGCATGCGTCATGATTTAGATAGTATAGTTGTTTCTGAATATATCCCAGATATATATCCTTCGTAAAAGTTACGCAATACGCTCTCCAATAGAAAAAAAATGACATCATCAGCTGAATAAATAAAATCTCGATGATTAACATATGTTATCTCTAGTTAATTATACTTTATGTACAAATTCTACTACAAAAAGAGAACTTTTTTCGTTCATATAAATTCCACCAATGTGATGTTTACCAAACGTGGAAAAATGATCTTCTCCGAAATTGGTTTGATCCTACCTTCATCCTATTTCGTCTCTTCTCTTGAAAATAGGATTCTCAAAATAGGAAAACGATTTTATCTACCTCACCGCTCGTCATCCTGTCGTGTCGGCGGCGATTGATACTACTCGACAAGTGTCTTGAGCTCCACCAACTTTGCCTTTATCCGTCTTAGCGTTTTCCTCCGTAGAGTTCGAACGGCACGAGGATATTACTGAGGTATTACGGCGAAGTAGAGAGCTGCTCTTCCGTGTCGCCGGGATAAGACGATTCTGTTTATCCTGTCAGAAATACGTTTCTCTCCTTGATGCAACGATCATCCGTTTCCTCTTTTAGTCCGCTCGACAGCTCGTCTGCCGATTTTCGTGCGCTTTCTCAATTTGTATTCCTCGTCTCGCGTCTCGTTTATTCCGTATCGAAGCTCATCATCCCTGTTCCGCGCTTTTAATTCGATGCTATTTTATAGTTTTTCTCGTTTTTTAATAGTCACCTCCCGATAGATATTGTATTTATTAAGTTGATTATTCGCGTAGACAAGATATGACTCCACAAGATATGACAGAAACGTGCTTTACAATAATAGCGCGTTATGCATTCATTATCACTAAATAAATTATACTTTCAAAACGAGGATAAGGTATATCATTCGGTATTTCAGAAACATTATGCATGTTATACTAACACAGAGTATATAGTAAGTTAGTTACTGCGAGCGTATTCTTTGAGCAACGTAGAGACAGTTTTGCTGTGACGAAAATTCGGTTGGATGCCATACTGTGTTTCACAAGTTCGAAACTCTTCATATTAAAGAACTCGGTAACTTAGTTCTCAATTAACTTTAGTTAATCAGGACTTTTTAGTTCTGCTTAACTTAATGTTAAACTAAAGTCTACTTGACATCAACCGAAGACTAAGGTTTTGCTATTCATTTGTTTCCTTGAGAAGTTTGTCAAAGTTCTTCAAATCCTGAGAAAAGTAGCTCCTGTAATTATGTAGCTTCTATAATTATCATCGTTTGAATTTTTTTAAGAAATTCTATTCAGTGAAATAAAAGGAATCAGTGTTTGTTATTAATGTTACACATTTTAGATAAAATAATTACTTACGCTTTAAATTTTTTAATTAACTAAAGTTTGTGTCTATATACAGGGTGTTTGGAAAATAATGATAAATCTTTCGCATAGAGGCAGAATGAACTTAAATGAGAAGAAAAGTTGTCTACTATTTTTTAATTTTCGCAATAGTTAACAAGATATTAATTGCTAAAAATTGCTGAAAATTAATCTTCAATAATTTTTTAATCAAATACTATCAACTTCACAGAAAAACTGCAAGAGACAAAAATTATTTATTTTCTTCTTATAAAGCTCTAAGAATTTTTTTAGAATTTTTTCAGAATTTTTTATCAACTTTTAGTATTGCATTTTCTCATTTTTACCAATATGAGAAAATACGGTAAAAAATTCTGAAAAAATTCTAAAAAAGTTTTTAGAGTTTTATGAGAAGAAAATAAATAATTTTTGTCTCTTGAAGTTTTTCTGTAAAATTGATAGTATTTGAATAAAAAATTATTGAAGACCAATTTTCGGCAATTGATATTTTGTTAACTATTACGAAATTGTATATCTATAGATTTTTTAAATAGAGAAAACTTGCTCTCGATTTTAGCACATTAAATTTTATTACATACAATGTAATTTATTTCCTAAACTCCTAACTCGTCACTCTTGACTTTTCGTGATTCACAGTAGGATAACGAATTTCATTGAGCGTAATCGGTTTCGCATGTACACGCGAATCGCTCTTGTAGCGCGATCGCGAGAAACACGCCCGAGAGAGACAATTCCGCGCTTCCCAGCCGAACAATTTTCCGCGAGAGGAAATGGTCGACAAGATTTTACAGCCCGTTTTGCGAAAATCCTCCGAGAACGAATTTCATTAGAATCACCGAAGTTAATCCAGCTTTTCCACCGATCGCGGGCTTCACGAAATTATATCGTCGACGAAAACGATGACTCGCGCATATTTTCTCTCTTTCTCTCTCTCTTTTCCCGACTCCGAAGAGAAAGTTACCGAGGAACGAGAGGCGGGTTAGGTTTGATTATATGCGGTTGATTATACCCGCTTAGAGGTCTCATGCCTCCAGGACTAGTCAGTCCCGACGCGATCTTTTGTGAGACCGTGGAATTGCCAATCAAATATTCAGGCGAGCTTGTTTAACTGCTGCAATAAAGAACAGACGGCTCGAGTCGAGCGCGAGCGAGCTTTCCACCACCATACCACTGCATATTCGCACCCTCGTCGCTTCCACGTGAGCTTTTCAGTCGACGCGGCGGTGCTTGAATGCCATAAGGTGGCGTAGTGCTGTATCGGGGCACGAGTGTTTACACGAAACCAACCGGATGTTCCATTGTTAATGCGAGAAGAGTTGGAGGAGGATGAGGTAACTCGGCTATCCCTGTGTTGATTGAAGTCGGACTTTCCGCGCAACTCCACGGAAGCGAACAATTCGAGAGACAACTTTCCGCAAAGGTTTGTACTTACGATTCTTTGTGAATTTTGTATGTGTATTTTTTGATAACAAAGAGGAAAGGTACTGGAGAAATTTCTTAACAACATTAATTTTAATTTTTTATGAATGTTTTTGAATTTAACATACGTATACAGTTTCCTTTTTCATAGATTAAAAAGACAAAAAAGAATCCGAAATGTCGTTCATTATCTTAAAATAAATTAAATTTGTTTTTAATTGTGTAATGAAATTATAGAAAATGGGACTTTGTACTTACTGTACTGTACAGCAAAATGCTCGCTAATAGAAACATTAAACGAAGTCGCGCACAGCAAGAGACGAAATTAGCTGAAAGAGAAAGAAAGAGATTTCATTAGCAAAGCACATAAAAAAATGTAGTGAATAAAAAATATAATCGAGGGTGTGATTAAGTTTTTTTTTGTAATCAAAATTACCTCTTTATACGCGGGGTAGATTTATAGTTGTCTTCTTGAGTCACATCGCGCACCATCAGATGATCTCATTTGAGGGGGATTAACGAGCAACCTTGTTAGTATGAATAGCATCTGTATATATACGTCTGTACATCGAACTTTCTCGAGACAACGGGGCGTTCTCTCATTTGCGATTTGCGCTTGTATTAAGAAGCGGAACGAGTCGCTTTTAACTCTCAGACAACGCTAATTTCCTGATTGCTGGAAGTCGGAAAATTAAACGTGGAAGCACAGATGAGCTCTTGTTTATCTCTCATTAGAGAACAGAGTTGTAAAGACAAAGGCCCTCTATCTCTTGCCATATTTTTCTGCATTATGCAACATCACGGCACCATTTATCCCGATGTCGTTTAAAGTTAAATTAAATCCTACGAGATTACGTGTGATCTTCTTTTGACATAATATATTCATTTACCAAAATTTTATCTGTCTCGTTCATTAGCGGAATACAGGCGAATGCAGGATAGTAGCCCGCCAAACTAGAAATTACAATATTAATGAAGTAAAACTTGCTTTTGACATTCTCATTTCTCGCAAAATCATTTAAAAAGCAATTAGCCCATTGAACATAAACAATGAGGAAATGAGGTACCCAGAATAATGGCGAAGAGCAGCTCTGTGATATTCATTACACATCGCTTTAATTGCCTTCGAGATAAGAGCATACGCATATTTAGGTGAGAGCAAGTCACGATGCCTGACTCTTTCAAAGTGTTTTTATCGTTTGCTTCTTTTTCACTGCTTTATAATTACCAACTCTTTATCATTTGTTTGTTTTTGTGCGGTAGAGCGAATCCCGCGAATCATTGATTTAAATTCCATCGTCTGTCGGTTGATTAACTCGATTTAAGTGTCGCGGTTGAACCTGACTCGCGCCGTCTATTTTAATTATAATTTTCGAGCGTATCTGGTTTCTTCATGACGTATTCAGATACTGCGCTAATATTACACCGTTCGGAAATCGTCGCCATTTGTCGGACTGTCTCATTTTGCAATCAGATCATATTTCAAACGGGCAATAACAGCGAGCATAATATCGAGACTGTTTTTAGCCAGTGCGCAGCGGCGAACATTCACGCTCGTACTATCGTTGTTAAAATTTCATAAAACTCATACGCTATGCCGTTCTCATCGCGTGGCACGTCGTTCGGTTCTGTACAAACTTCTCTTGCAACGCGCTGCGCGTTATCCAACTGTATTAACCATTCTTATACATTTCCTATTTCTATTAAAAAAAGATTCTCCTTTATACCTTCCGCTTTGTACTTTCCCCTTTATACGTTAGTTACTACGAGCGTGCAGTCAATGAGAAACATTATCATGCGAGAAATAATAACGCATTGCCCGTTAGCGAAAAATGTAAATTTTTAGGAGCGCATTCTGAAGACGGCACATTTTTAGTTTCTTGCATATTCATTCGTGTACACATCCTTGGATATGTAATAAAAAAATGTACGAATCCTCGGACTTGGTTTTATTCGAACGCTTCTCTTTGCATTTCTTTATTGCATTTTCAGCTTAACACAATGTGTATAATTAAATGAAATAATTAAACAGCAATTGACAAAGATTTCGTGTGATTAATCAAAAGATAAAGACAAAAGACAGTTGTCATTTAGTCGCTCGTCACACTTATTTTCACGGATGCACAAGAATCAAGCAACGAAGAAACTTGATTCGATTGAGAGCGAGTGCAATTAACGGAATTTACGTCTTCGTTTAGCTTCATCCTTCTTTCTTGCTTTCTCTCCGACTTGGCAGAGACTTGGATACTCAAACTCAGTAATCGTTACTCATCCTCTTGAGATCCAACTGACTCTCTTATCTTCGTTCGTTTGTGTGTTTCGCTTCATTGTTCTCCGCCTTGAAAGTTTTATTCCTTACGAGCTATCTGATTTCATTCTATAAATACTATAATTCCAATCGGGAGGAGTTAACTACTCGGGAAAAAGTTTCAGATATCGTTAATAATGCCAATTTATCTAAACTACTCCCCGCTTTATAATATTACTAAATAACAATGCAACACACAGGAGAATTCATTAATTATTGATAATTCAAAGAAACATTTGAAACCAAGTATTGGATTGACAAGGAAATAATTGCGTTTTTTTAGCTCAAAGTTGTATATACAATATCTTCGTCAATAATGAATGAAATTTAAATTTAAAAAAAGAGCTAATTAAAGCTTGAAATCTCTACTTTTAAAAGCTTGCCAAATTTTTTAAGTTTATACGAGTTTAGTAATTTTACATACCAAAAACTACGAGCTGAAAAAAACGAAAAATTTTCTTCTTACTTTGTGAGTTTGTAACGTGCCCAAAACAAATTTGAGAAAATTTTCGATCTATCGTGAAAGCTTGATACTTTCCCTACAAAATTTTTTTAAATATTCCTACGATTTTTGATTTACTGAATTATCACGTATTAAAAAAGGATCATTTTGACTTTAATTGTTCATAACTCCGTTAAAAAATTGTCATATCGCAATTTAAAAAAGAGATTCTTAAAGCTGAAACTTTACTCTCAAGATATATATTTATATTGGTTTAAGAAAGTAATTGCGGTTTTTATTGATAAATGCCTTTTAAAAAAACGCAATTACTTTCTTGCTAACCCAATATATATTTTGTCAAAGATAATTTTTTATTTAAAATACAATGAATAACACGATATCTAATATAATTACGTCAGAAGGAAGTTATAATTTGAACACATCAGAAGTCGAGAGTACTTTCTCGCAATTATAGATTTTCTCAGAAGTTTGTTGGCTTTCTTCTTATCGTAACTGAATTTTTAAAGAAGAACGCTTTTCGATATGTAAGATTTTTTTTTTATTATTCGCGGATGCTACTTGCGCGTCTCTTTTTTACGATCACACTACGTTTCTCCGAAGAATACTCGTAGTCGAAGAATCATGATTTCATTGTAGTAAAGTATCTTCATCTTGTGGAACAGCTGCTCCGGATCGGAACCGCGCTTCTCTGTTCGCACCCTCGGCACGTCTTTCAACGGATCTCCACGAATTAACGAAGCACTCAGAGGCTCTTTTGATCGACTACAGAGAGACCTACCGTTAATTCCGCGTATATAGAACAAGAGAACAAGCTAGGAGATCGAGCGAGTCGGCCTGCCTGCCTGCCTGTATGGCTTGTGAGTGTCGAAACTGCACGGTGACTCGGTTATAGCGAAATGGGAGGTTCTGTATGGATAGTCCTTCAATTTTGCAAGGTCGGTTTGAACTTAACTCGATAAACGGCCCTCGGCGCAATCAGCAAATACTTGCACCATCGTCAACGTCGATTCAAGTCCCGCGTGACGAATTCCTCTGGATGTTGAGCTTCCCGAGCTGGTCTTGCGCGACTGGAATCCTGCAGGACGTCGACCTCGTCGCGCTCGGACCAGCCGTTTAGGAGAGTGGCGCGCTCTTTAATGAGATTTCATTTGCGTCGGCATGAGAGTGGATCGAGAGCTCTTTGCACATCAGTGCACTCTCTTTCACCATCGTTTACGTAATTTTCGCGACGTGAATGCCGCGGAGACGATGAGATATCTTCGCGGGAGGAATCAATGAAACGTGTTTGGCTTTCTCGATATAAATGTGTAATAAAATATGAAACTTGATGAGAATTGATTTTTTACACTCAGAAAAATATATAGTGATTACAACTATAAAGGCGACTACGATAGTTTTGTATGTAGAAGTTTTGTGTGTAGAATTAACGTACATAATTGAATAAACTATTTCGTAATTGCAGTAACTATAAAATAATTCATTCGATTATTGTGTGTGTGTGTGTGTGTGTGTGTGTGTGTGTGTGTGTGTGTATACATTCACTCACAGAAAAGATATTCAATGCTATTACTCGTCAATCTAGAATAAAATAAGATTGATGTACAGCCAATCATATTTATTCTTCGAAAAAGAATATTTTCTTCTTAAATGAAAAATTTTTAAATTTAGAATAAAGTATTCTTAATGCTATTCCATTAATTCTTTTAACAGCAAAATTTAGGTTACATTTTTCGGCAACGAAAAACTGGACCCGGCCAGGACTTGAATCTCTCATTCTGCGTGTCTCTCACTTTACGCGCTACACCACGCGAGTTTAGCTGTCATAATATCACGTTATAGATATATAACATTAAATATAACATTATATATAACATTAAATAGATTTATTTTAAATATAAGAATATATAAACCTAAGTTTATATGTGTTTTACTCGTCTCAAGACAAGATGTTATTTTATTCGAGAGAGTAGAATAAAAATTATTGATTTAATTTTAATACAATTATAATTTTGTACTGTATACAATTGAGCTAAGATTTATATATATTATTAGTATATAAGTACATCAAGAATATTTTTTTCTCGACATCAGAAATCCTTTTTAGAGTTAATTTTACATATAAAACTGTATAGTTGTTATTATTTTGAGTTTTGGACGAGTATTTAAATGATTAATTATATATATATATATATATATATATATATATATATATATATATATATATATATATATTTTATATATATATAATA
>Ga0157364_1006467_pt1 | contig 12043 bp, 8 predicted proteins | sample AttsexASBM2_FD_111476 | JGI IMG/M metagenome (GOLD analysis project Ga0157364, IMG submission 111476) | Fungus gardens microbial communities from leaf cutter ant in Ribeirão Preto, State of São Paulo, Brazil - Atta sexdens ASBM2 | ecosystem: Host-associated > Fungi > Mycelium > Unclassified ...
ATTAATATCTCGTTGACTATTGGGGAAATTTACAAAATGGTAGAAGACTTTTCAAATCAGTTTAGTCCATTCTACCTGCCCATGAAATATTTAGCGATTATTTCCAGACATTCTGTATAATATCTCTTTTGAAAATACGGTTTATTATCATCCTCTGTATCATTTAACCATCTCGATACTATAAAATACTGGAATCTTTAATAATAAGTCTTATCTTGTTTCTTTTGCGATATCATAAGCATCTAATGGTATGCCTCTAATTGCGTTAAAAAGATAGATAAAATTTGTAATACCTGTTTCATTTTGCATTGGTAGACGAAAAAGACCGTTTTGCATTTGCTACCAATTTATTTTTTTATATTCAATTTGACACTCATATGCTGATAAGTTTAAGGCCTAACGCGTAATTCGTGCCGCTGTGGTAGGAATTGCTTTATTCTTATTAAAAATGTACTGTAATGATTGGTGATCCGTTAATAACGTAAACTTAGGAATATAAATTTAATACCAAATATAAATTTATGAAACTTCCTAATTCTAAAAATTAAAGCTTCTCTTTCTAAGTTTGAATATTTTTTTGACTGGAGATAATGTATTAGACGCAAACATTACAGCTTTATTTTCTTTATTGATTTTATGGTTTAATACATCCATTCCATAGCCGCTTCATTTACATGTTATAAAAATAGATAATTTAGGGTCATAATGTGTTAAAATATTATTTGACGTAAGTTTTTACTTAATTGAAAAATTTCATGTTCTTCTGTCCATTGGAATTTTGTACGAGTTTACATAAATACAATTTTTTAATACAGATGACAACATTGGTACAAATTTATCGTAGTAGTTAAGTAAGTCTACGTATGACTTTAACTACGATGAAGACGCTTTTTTGATACATTCAATTTTATTTTTGGTGAGGTGAACACCATCCGCATCCACAATGTATCCTAAAAATTCTACGTTTCCATTGTAAAATTTATATTTCTTTATGTTGACTTTGATATTAAATTCGTTTAAACGAGGCAACTTTTTATGACATTTTGATGACATCTTCTAAAGTTGCTTTGTATACTAAAATATCATCTAAATAGCACTTTGTGTTAGGCAACCCCACCAAAATAATTTCTATGATTGTCTGGAAAATACCTGGTGCTGAACTAACTCCGTAAGTTACTTTATTATAGAAAGAGATATGAGTGTTTATAATAAAAAATTCCTTAGAACATTCCCTTATTTCTAATTGTTGATAAATCAATTACCGTAAAATATTTACTGCCATTTAAACATACAAAAATATCTGTTGATGAGGATAAGACATAATGATTACTCTCAATAACTTTATTTAATGTTTTTTTTTAACTCAAGATATCACTTGAATTTTTTTTTGAAACTAAAATAACGCTTGCCTATTTACTATGATTTACCTTAGATAAAATACCTGCATTGACGAATTTTGTCGACTCAACTTTAGATCTAGAATGGCATTTTGTATGCACTATAAAATATAGGCTTCCCAGCAAATACAGATATATCTCAAAATACGCAACTCATACATAATTTTAATTTTTTTACTCATAACAGTTATGTCAAAAGTTATGTCAAACGTGAATTTACGGAGAATATAGTAGTTACATAATAGCGATATGATTTATATAAAAAACGACGACATGATTTATACATAAAAATTATGTATTGAGATGAAATGCATGTGTAACATTTATGCAATGCAAAATTTGTCACTGACGTATAAATGGATGCAATTGTTATTTATTTATTAGTTATTGACATTAACTCGATTTCTTTGATTTGAAGAATTTTTGGTTATTTCTTGTTATTAGAATTAAAAAAATAGTTCATATAATTTGCAATTTTTTTTAAATGAAAAAAATATATTTTTAATACGTAAAAATTTTCTTAAATGAAAACTATTTGTTTATGTAATAAAAAGATTATGATTATATCTTAACAAAAAAGTAATTTCTTATTGTAATTTCTTATTTACTTTTATTTTTTCAGTTCAACTTATTATTTACTGTTTTGCATACCTATATTCTTAACTATAATTAATAAATATAAACTATAATTAACTGTAATTAACTATAATTAATAATTATAAATATTAATCATTATAAATATTATTAATTAATATTAATCGAGAAAAACGCATCGCATCGCCAAGATTTGAACCCACAATATCTAGAACAGCCTAATAATATTTACGCTAAGCTACATTTGTGATCGAATCACTGTTTTTGATCGAACCAATGTTACTTATACCCCTTATTGTTTATACCATTCTTGTATTAATTTCGTACTTCGCTGACAGTTTAATATTATTAATATTTGAAGAAATTACATTGAAACCAAATAATACGCTGGAAATTTATTCACTTATTGTTAGTTAGGAAATAATAATAATCTATCCATGTTAAATACTTATCCTTTATATTTTTATATCTATAAAAAAAATCGAACAATCGAATATATTATTATCTAACATATAAAAATATTTAATTAATAGCATAATAGAAGCAAACTATATAGAACCTAATTTATGCTTTGAATAGATTCTATTTGCTAGCGATACTGATTATTTTTATTACTTCTTTATTGATGAATAATCAGAAATAATTTGCAATAGTATTTACTGATCGATTATTTCCTTCAATTTATCACATTTATTGTTTTTTGATTTATTTATATAACAAATTCTCACTTCTCTCAAATCTCTAAACAAATGTAATTACTGTGAAAAAGGGACATTGTTCGGTATCTCTATGATTCACGACGTCTAATTATATCGCCTAATCGCATCTATGAAAAATCGATGAATCCATGAGATGTCGATTGCTAAATGACGCATGTGTCATGCGTAATCGAAATTAAAAAAAATAATATCAGATCGTCTTGGCAACAAAACAAACTGTTTTCTCGTCTTCTGCACGCGTCTCGTCTCGTGGAAAATTATCGCCGCGCTACCCCTAAGATCCTTTCCGCTGTGAAACACGTTCGCCCGCACATTTTTAATAAAAAATTTGGAAAGCAGAGAAGATTTCATTTTTCTCGACCGAGTGCCCTCGAAGCATTAATACCGCGGGAAACACTCGGACAGTGATCGCCTGGCCACGCCATTACGATTTCTTCATGCGCTCAGTAAGATTACCAACATTTCTTTGGTCCTTTGAGCCGGATACTTCAAGTATTTAGCCTCAGTGAAGTGGCGAGCAGCAATTTGGCAGCCAAATAAGGATATTTCATTGAGACGAGAAAGGCGTCGCAGTAGCAACAATCAGTGCAAGCATCGCGCCAGCGGCAGCACACAATTCAATAAAGCAGTCGCAAGATCCGCATCTAAGCTTCAGAGACACAGCCCGGCTCATATTAGGTCATATCCTGGCTCAGAATCAGCATTTTACGAGCGGAATCCTATCGACGGCGGAAAACAAGGCCCAATCTAGACGACTTGCAACGGAAGTCATTCTTCAACGACGCACCATCTGCGAGAGGAACATTTCCGTCCAACAACGTTCGACTGGAAGGCATCTAGCATCTATCGCATCCTCTCCTAGGATTAATTGCGTGCGTAACAAGGTAAGGAAGACCATTGTTTCCATTGCCAACTAAGTTCCCTCCACCGCGTCCGTTGCGTGTATGCGAGCGCATTTACATTCATGGTCGACCAATCAGAAGCGACGATACTTAAGCGACAGCGCGCGACCATAAAGGCATCATGTACGCGTATCAGAACTTATGTACAGTCAATCGCCACCAATAGTGCCCGTCAATAGTGGCTCAACTCGAAGAGCAGAAGGCGAAACTCGAGCAATATTGGGCGGAATATAATGATGTGCAATCGCGTCTAGAATCTTTAGATGAGTCCGAAGGCTGCGATCGAGACGGCTTCGAGGAAGCGTTCTATGCGTTATTCGATAGAATCCGCGAGCTTATTTCCCCTTCGCCTTGCGAGCGTCCATCTTTTCTCCTCAAGTGTTCGCGAATTAGATAGTAGTACGCACATTCGGTTGCCTAAGCTAAATTTAATGACATTTTCCGGCAAATATGACGAATGGTTCCCGTTTTTCGATATATTCAACTCGGTTATCCATTCCAACACCTCGCTCTCAAATACGCAAAGATTTCAGTATCTATGAGCGTCATCGGCGATACAAGCGCTGTAATCAGTTCATTGGAATTGTCGGACGCTAATTACGATGTCGTGTGATCAATTCTCAGGGAGCAGTATGACAACAAGCGCGTGATTGTTCAAACTCACATCAGTGCTGTATTCGATTTGCCGATTATGACAAGGGAAAATGCAGTCAAGCTCAGAAGACTCTCTGATAACGCCACAAAACATTTGCACGCCCTTCAGGCATTGAAGCGTCTCACGATGCATTGGGATGATCTTCTCGTTCACCTTCTAACCTTAAAACTTGACTCACTCACGTTACGCGAGTGGCGAACTTCATTAGCGGGCAACGAGCTGCCATCAGCTTAAGCAGCTGTTAGATTTTATCGCTCATCGATGTCAGATGCTCGAGTCTATCACAAGGGCTGGCTGCACTTCCGCAAGGAAGGTCGAGGCAAAGTCGCAGCCAAATGCTAAGCGGACATCGTGCGCGGCCACTGTTAAACCTAAATGCAACTTCTGTCAAGGAGAACACGTCATTTATTATTGCAAAAATTTTGTGGCATTTCCAGTATCACAAAGGCTCGCGGAAATTCGCAGTCGCAAACTTTGCGTTAATTGTTTGCGCTCCTCTTCTCATGCATCAAGTAAATGCACTTCCGGTCAATGCAAGATCTGCTAGGCAAAACACAATACGCTACTTCATATGCCCTCTGCCGCGGACCCATCGACTAACAATACCGATAAGGAAGTTGGACCTAAGGCAACTTCTCTCCCTTTCCTTCTATTATTATTATGCTTTAGAATTATGCTTTAGAATCATCTAATAACGAACAAGTTATGATTTCGACTGCGATTGTGCTCATCTGCGGCAGCAACGATTCGCGCAGGGCAAGTCGAGTCCTATTGAATCGAGGAGATCGCAAGCGAACTTCGTAACCAAGAAATTGGTAGAAGCTCTCGGTTTAGAAACGCGTCCATCAAGTCTCTCGATCTGCGGCGTCAACAGCACGTAACCTCGACCAATCACGTAGTTGGAATCAAATTACAATCGCGACTCGTTCACCGCGGCTATCGAATGCATCGTTACTGATCGGATTACTGGCAAAATTCCGACGTTTTCTTTGAGACAGGACAAATTTAATCTTCCGCGCAACATTCGTTTAGCTGATTCGCGATTTCACATATCATCAGATATTGATCTTTTAATCGGTGCGGCCTTGTTTTGGAATCTGATATGCTTGATCAAATCAAGTCTTCGAAGCTTCCAACTTTCCAAAAAACACAACTAAGCTGGATTTTGGCGGGTCGTTTGAACAGCACCATATCGACCGCCGCAAAGGTCCACTCGTTTCACGCGTCCGTAACCAATGCGGAATTACACGAACATGTCAGTCGTGCCTGGACGACATCTCCACGCAATCACACAATTACACAATGGAGGAAAACATTTGCGAGCGTCACTTTTTAGACAACGTGTCTCAAAATTCTCAGGGTAGATATATAGTCAAGCTTCCAGTCAGAGAGCAAATGTTAAATAACATTGGCGATTCGCGTGAGTCTGCTCTCAAGCGATTGAGGGGCATCGAGAGACGTTTCAAGCGCGATCCTATTCTTAAAATTCAATACGCGGCGTTTCTCGAATATTTATCGCTGGGACACATGCGACGCATGGAGCCATCCATTGCAGAAGAAACAATATCATTTTATCTTCCTCATCATTGCGTCTTCAAAACGATCGGGCAAGCGTCGAAAATCCGTATTGTATTCGATGCATTTTGTCGCAGTAGTTCCGGCGTATCATTAAACGATGCGCTTCTAGTGGGACCTACCATTCAACAAGATTTGATCTCAATTTTAATGCGTTTCCGCTTTTTCACTTATGTCATCACCGCTGACATCATACAAATGTATCGGCAAATTTTAATACATCTCAGATGCTCCTGCAGAGAATTCTCTGGCGCAACGATCTTTCTGCTAATGTCGATACGTACGAACTCACTACCGTCACTTACGGTACAGCTTCCGCGTCATTCTTGGCCACCAGATACCTTAAGCATTTGACCGAGCAGCACGCTCATCAATTCACTCGCGGTTCAGCATGCGTCCTTCGAGATTTTTATGTCGATGACATGCTCACCGGAACGGATACAGTCGACGAATTAAAACTAATTCGCGATGAAACCATTCAGCTATTAAAATTAGGAACATTCGAGTTAAGCAAATGGACCTCAAATTGCCCTGAATTATTAGAAATAGACAATCGTGATCGTGCTGGTCATTATCAGAGATAATGCGGACTCATATATTCTGGGCATGCAATGGAATCAGTGTCAGGATACGTTTCAATTTCTCTGCAAACTTGATACAGAATCTCACGTTGTATCAAAACGAGTCATACTTTCCGAGGTCGCTAAACTGTTCGATCCTTTGGGCCTTTTGGGTCCGGTCGTTGTGATCGTAAAGCTCATCTTGCAAGATTTGTGGCAATTGGCCATCCAATGGGACGAGTCCGTTCCTCAGGACATTCACACTCGTTGGATCGCTCTCAGAACAGATGATAATTTGAATCAATTAAAAATTCCTCGATGCGTTAAATTCAATGTTCATCAGCCAATTGTGAAAGTGCACGGATTTTGCGATGCCAGCCAACGCGCGTTCGAAGCCTGCATATACCTTCGAACCAAGCTCGGTCTCAACGACCATCACTTCAAGTTGCTATGCTCAAAGTCTCGCGTCGCGCCGCTCAAAACCGTTTCATTACCGCGATTAGAGCTATCGGCCGCTTTACTATTGGCGCGCTTAATCAACAAGGTTAGAGAGTCTTTGAAACTCTCGCAATGCCCGACTTATCTATGGTCGGACTCAACGATTGCATTAACATCCTCTTTGCGGCGATGGTCAGTCTTTGTGACAAATAGGGTGGGTGAAATTCAGCGTCTAACAGAAGTCGAACGCTGGCGTCATATCGCATCCCTCGACAATCCTGCCGACACATTGTCGCGTGGGATAAATCTCTATGACTTAATCGATGCTAAGAGGTGGTGGAATAGTCCCAAATTTCTAAAATGGAATGAAGAACACTGGCCGCCCAGTGTCTTCCCGCGTTTAGACAATGATCTTCCCGAACAAAGGAAAATCCGCGTAGCCGTTTCCACTTTCCATTCCTGCATCATTGACAACTTACTAAACAAGCATTCTAATTTAAACAAAATATACCGCATCATAGCGTATTGTTTAAGATTATCTAAGGCTCACCGGGAGCACAGAATATCTACTTTCTTGTCCCCCATTGAAACATCTGCCGTTTTAGATTGCAGAACAGTGCAACAGCGAGCGTTTTATCGCGAAGCACTAATCAAGAACGAAATTGTAAATACTTCTAGTAATATCTTATCGCTATCTCCATTCTTAGATGAAAGCGGACTAATGCGAGTTGGCGAGAGATTAAAAAATTCGAATCTCGCGTTCAATGTGTGCCATCCAATTCTCCTGCCACGCAAACACATATTAACTCAGCGTATTATAGAACGTGAACACACACGAAACTTACACGCGGATTTGCAAGCCACGATGGCTTTCGTGCGCCAGCGCTTTTGGCCGCTATTATTGCGATCCACCGTACGCGAAATAATACAGAAATGTATAACCTGTTTTAGGCTAAACCTAATCAATCAGAGGCCTTAATGGGCTCATTACCAGCCAGCCGAGTTAACGTTTCTCGACTTTTCTCTCGTTGCGGCGTAGACTATGCCGAGCCTCTCTTGTTACGTGAGGAAAAGCGTCGAAATGCGCGGAGTCACAAGGCATACGTTTCACTTTTTGTGTGCTTCGCCACGAAGGCGGTCCATCTAGAGTTAGTAAGTGACCTTACGTCCGAAGCTTTTATTGCCGCTTTTAAGCGATTCATTTCGCGTAGGGGTAGACTCGCGCACATATATTCAGACAACGGGATCACCTTCGTGGGCGCGCATAAACAAATTCAAGAATTATACGACATGTACAATGATCCACAAATCCAGTCCGAGATTAAAAATTTTCTTCGCGAATTAGAAATTTCTTGGAGCTTCATCCCGCCTAATGCACCTCACTTTGGAGGGTTATGGGAGGCAGCCGTAAAATCTGCAAAATACTACATGACTCGAATCATGGGCAAGGCTCATTTGACCTTTGAAGAAATGCAAACGACCTTCTGTGAAATTGAGGCGATCCTCAATTCGCGTCTCCTCTTACCTTTAAGCGCCGACCCTAACGACCTAGCGTATTTAAGTCCGACATTTCTTGGTTGGCACGACTTTAAATGGTCTTTCTTGCGTTGACTTGAGCGACGTTAACGAAAATAGGTTACTACGATGGCAACGCGTAGAGCAAATCCGGCAGCATTTTTGGCATAGATGGAATAATGAATATCTTCATTCCCTACAAGCCTGAACCAAACATGGCTAACAAGGGAACTCAGCTATCGAACAATTAACTTGTGCTCATAAGGCAGCCGAACCTAGCTCCGCTTCAGTGGGCAATGGGACAGGTCCAGGAAGTTCATTCTGGTCCCGACGGCATCGCGCGCAACTGTCAAGACTGTCAAGGGTTCCTACGTGAGGCCACTGTCTAAACTATCAATATTACCAATTTAAACCTCGATGCGTTATCAAACATTTAATCTTAAGATAATAGCTTCTGATTATAAGCTTATAATAGCTTATAATCAGAAGCTATTACCTTCTGATTATATCGTATCTTGCACAGGTCTCCTTTACGTTCATTAAGAATGCCTTATTATATTATTTTTCACTTATTATATCGCTTGCGTACTTAGATGTTAATACGTGTTGATTTTCAGTGTAATGACTAAATGTGATATTAAATCGTATCAGAGTAATTCGCGTTTTATGTTACGCCAACGAACTCATGCTTGTATGTCACATTGAAAGTCAATCCTTTCAAGGCGGGCGGCGTGTTCGGTATCTCTATGATTCACGACGTTTAGTTATATCGCCTAATCGCATCTATGAAAAATCGATGAATCCATGAGATGTTGATTGATAAACGACGCATGCGTCACACGTAATCGATTAAAAAAATAATATCAGGTCGTCTTGGCAACAAAACAAACTGTTTTTTTCGTCTTCTGCACGCGTCTCATCTCGTGGAAAATTATTAATATCACCGCGCTACCGCTAAGATCCTTTCCGTATCCGTTGTGAAACATGTTCACCCGCTCTCGAGACATTTTTAATAAAAAATTTGAAGAGTAGAGAAGATTTCATTTTTCTCGACCGAATGCCCTCGAAGCATTAATACCGAACGGGGAAACACGCTCGGACGGTGATCGCCTGGCCACGCCATTACGATTTCTTCGTGCACTCAGCAAGATCGCCAACAGATATAATTTATGAAATTAGGTTACATTGTAGTGATGTAATTTTTATAAGTAAGTACAATCTCATAACTTTAGATTTTGATATAATTGTTATAGACTACAGTATACATTCCTGCAGATGTAACAAAAATATGTATAATTTATATCTTTTTCCATTATGGCTTTGTATTTGTTATAAATGTATTTTATATTTGTTTTGTCTCATTCATGGAATGGTACATGGATGTAATATAATTTAATTTAATTTAATTACATTATGTGCTAAATATATAATAAAGACATATAACAAAATTATCATATTTTTATATCAGAATATCTCATTTATGTAAAGCTGTTTTGTTGTTATAAAACAGAGACATCTGAATAATGACAAAAAAATTATAACAGTGCCAAGTCATGCTTACATTCGATTTCAATTGAATATTAACTTTAAAATCCTTGATATATGTGAATCTGTGTCTGAGAATATTTTAAAGAACTTTTCTTTAATATCTGTGATATATTTTTCTATCTGATCCGTGCGCTCCGTTTTTATCTCTCTTAAATCATCTTTTAATTCGACTAGTTTAATAATGGATTTCTTCCAATACGATTAATATCTAATCAATTTCGACCTAATAGTCATGCAAACTTACTGAATTGTCTACAGCAATTAATGGTAAAACATATTCTTTACACTGATATTTAATATTAACCGGAATTTGTCCTATAATATTAACATTTTTACCCATGACGACTTTAACTTGAAATATACCGCTTCTAATGTTGCTAAATTTTTCCTTGTAATCATCGACATGAATTACTTGCATGTTCCAGAATCTACTTTCCATACATACTAATTTGCTTTCTACAATTCGACTTTCAAACTGTTTTTAGACTCACCGATTTGATTTATATCTATTAATCCCAAGGACATCATTACCTTGATTTTGTTTTTCTTCAACAGAATCTGTATTGTGAACTTTGTTTTTGCATATAATGGATTTGAATATGTGACCTATTTGATTATATACAAAGCATCTCCAATTTATGGCCAGATATTTTTTATAATTGTTGTGAATCCTTGTACACTTCTTTCTTGATGGTAATACTTTATTACTTGACTCCTGACCTGCTTAGACATAATTCGACTGCTGATTTCCTTGAGTGTAGTTCGACTAGTTTGTAGTTAGCTTACTTGATTTATTCTGACTATATTCTTCATGTAGTTTCCCATAATTCTTATTTTTATAATCCAATCAGTTGACTTGTACTATATTTTCTTCATCATCCAGACATCATGATTCTTGTTTGGAACTCTATTAATTCCATCCTATGCATTTTGCATGCTTTTTCGAAAGTTAATTTATCTTCTGATAACAATCTTTGTTTAATTCGATCTAATTTTAAATCGCAAACAAATTTGTCTCTTAATATTTCTTCCAGAAATTTTTCAAACTCACAATATTTTGATATGTTTTTCAGTTTGGTTTGATACGTTTTAATATTTTCGTTGCTATCTTGATTTATTATAGAATTTATATCGTTCTATTATCACCAGTCTTTTTGGACTGTGCCATGTTAATGCAATTTTTAACTCATCTTTTGACTAGGTGACTCTAATGAAAAAAGATTATTAATTAGTTAATTAATTAATTTAATTAAAGAATTAATTAGTTAATTAAAAATAATCTCATTTGGTGAAGCAGTGAAAAATTACTAGGAACAAGCCGATGTGAGTGGTCTATGCAATTGAACTATGCACGAGTGCACTACTCCCGTAAATCGTCCTTGATTTGTCATCCCTGCCTTAAACATTATCAGTTGTTGGTTGTCTAATTATTACAATATACAATATCAACATGAAAATTTTAATTAACACAGCATTTTCAACTGATGAAATAAAAATCGGAGCATAAATCGGATATAATAGGAGAATAACAAAAGCGTAAACGAAACTTCTAAAATTGAAACATCAAAATGTGAAAAAAAGCATAAACGCTTCTTTTATATTTCATTGTTCCAATTTTCGCCTTCTAGAAGTTTTGTTCACGCTTCTATTACTCTTCCATTACATCCGATTTACGCTCCGATTTCATTTTCATAAAGGTTAATAACTAAATGCTCTTATATCAAATTACTTTTTCTTAATTTTTTTAAATTACTATTTTAACCTTAAAAAATTACCGAGTAATTTACCGGGTAAGTTATTGTCAAATTGGGTCATTTTCATTTCTTCTTGTTGATGAAATAAATTATTTACAGAAAGAATGTTTAGAAATACAAATGAAAGAAGACTTTTTCCGTATTTATTTTGTTTTAGGTCTTGTTTTGGATGACAATCTTGAATTAATTTCAGTTTCCACCGAGAGTTTTAACGCTATTTTTGTCGATTATGTCAAAATATGATTCATATTTATGCCCAGTAAAAAAACCAGATCTCTTACTGAACAAAATTATAATAATGATCTCTTGAATAATGTGAAGAAAACTGGCGTTAAAGAAAATAATACAAGGAATAAAGTAAATCACTTTCATGTGACAATTAATGC